>Ga0105237_10000088_pt1 | contig 124518 bp, 91 predicted proteins | sample KBSC24metaG_FD_81520 | JGI IMG/M metagenome (GOLD analysis project Ga0105237, IMG submission 81520) | Corn rhizosphere microbial communities from Kellogg Biological Station, Michigan, USA - KBS C2-4 metaG | ecosystem: Host-associated > Plants > Roots > Rhizosphere > Soil | place: Michigan, USA...
CAAGGTGTTTAACCTGCATGCAAAATCTCTGTTTCAAAAATAAACAAATCTCTTCGCTTCTTTGTATTTAAATCGTTTCCTTCCAGATCAGACATACGAATATTTCGTTTTGTTTCGAATTAACACAAAAAGAAACACGATCACTCCAGAACCACCATAAAACAAGAATAAAAACACCGAAAAAGGTTATTATTATTTTTTATTTGTTTTGAATTGTTTTATTTTATAGATTTGACGTAAGGAAACGAAACTCGTTTCTTCATCAATCTAAGATGCAGAAATTATGACGACGAACAGGAAGGAATTGATCAGCAACCTCAACGATCCAGAGAAACTCTGGGATGTTATCGTGGTTGGCGGAGGCGCCACTGGCCTGGGCGCTGCACTCGATGCAGCGAGCAGAGGCTACCAAACGCTGTTACTGGAGCAGGCTGACTTTGCTAAAGGCACTTCAAGCCGCAGCACCAAGTTGGTCCATGGTGGTGTACGCTATCTGGCACAAGGTGACATCGGGCTGGTTCGGGAAGCTCTTTTCGAAAGGGGACTGTTGTTGAAAAATGCGGCTCATCTGGTCAAAAATGAATCTTTCATTATTCCTAATTATGAATGGTGGGGTGGTGCTTTTTATACCATTGGACTCACTTTATACGACCTTCTGGCCGGCAAACTTGGCTTTGGACGCGCAAAACATATTTCTAAAGAAGAAGTGGTCCGGAGACTTCCGACCGTTCAGCAAAAGAAACTTTATGGTGGTGTGGTTTACCACGACGGACAGTTTGATGATTCCCGCCTGGCGGTAAACCTGATGCAGACCAGTCTGGAACAAGGGGCAACGATACTGAACTATTTTAAAGTGGTTAACCTGATCAAAAACACCCAGCAGAAAACAGCAGGCGTTACCGCAACAGATATAGAATCCGGGATGACCTACCACATCAAAGGTAAAACGGTCATTAATGCCACCGGAGTATTTGTAGATGACCTTTTACAGATGGACAAACCGGGGAAGAAACCCCTGGTCCGGTCAAGTCAGGGTGTGCACCTGATACTGGACAGATCTTTTTTACCTGGTGAGGATGCCATTATGATCCCTAAAACAGATGACGGAAGGGTTCTTTTTGTTGTGCCATGGCATGATAAACTGGTGGTAGGCACCACAGACACGCCGCTCAACGAACATAGCCTGGAGCCCGTAGCGCTGGAAGAAGAAATCAGCTTCATTATGCGCACAGCGGCAAAGTACCTCAGCAAAGCACCAACCCGGAAAGATGTGCTCAGTGTTTTTGCCGGTCTGCGCCCATTGGCTGCACCAGAAAACGACTCTTCAAAAACCAAGGAGATATCCCGCAGCCATAAACTGATCGTAACAGAGTCTGGTCTGATCACTATTACCGGCGGTAAGTGGACTACCTATCGAAGAATGGGGGAAGACACCATCAATAAAGCCATAGAAGTTGGAAAACTAAACCCTGCAGAAACCAGGACAAAACAACTGTCTATTCATGGCAGTATGGAAAATGTAGACAGAAAGAACCATCTCTATATATACGGAAGCGACCAGGAGGCAGTATTGGAACTCGGAAACGAACATCCTTCCTGGAAGGAAAGACTGCATCCCCGCCTGCCCTTTCTCCAGGCAGAAGTGATCTGGGGCGTCAGGCATGAAATGGCCCGGACCATTGAAGATATTCTGGCCAGAAGGGTGCGTGCACTTTTCCTGGATGCAAGAGCAGCCATAGATGCCGCGCCGGTTGTAGCAGAGCTGATGGCCAATGAACTGAACCGGGACGAACAGTGGAAACAGGACCAGGTCACCACCTTCAGAAAGCTGGCCCAGTCTTACTTACTCGAACCCTATACCCCATAAAAAATCCTTTAACCTGTATAAACCTGATAGCATGGAATCTTATATTCTGGCCCTGGACCAGGGCACAACCAGTTCCCGCGCCATTGTTTTTGACCACAATGGGCAGATCAAATCTGTGGCTCAGAAAGAGTTCAGACAAATTTTCCCCCAATCGGGCTGGGTGGAACACGACCCCAATGAAATCTGGTCTACTCAGGCCGGAGTAGCCGCTGAAGCGACCGTAAAACTGGGCATCAACGGAACCAATATCAAAGCCATAGGCATTACCAATCAGCGCGAAACCACGATTGTATGGGACAGAACGACCGGAGAACCGATTTACAATGCCATTGTATGGCAGGACCGCCGCACTGCTGCTTTTTGTGATGAACTGAAAGAAGCCGGTAAAACCGAGTTGATCCGCTCCAAAACCGGCCTGGTCATTGATGCCTATTTCTCAGGCTCCAAAATCAAATGGATCCTGGACAATGTGGAAGGCGCACGGGAAAAGGCGAATGCGGGTGAACTGGCTTTTGGAACGGTAGACAGCTGGCTGGTCTGGAAGTTTACCAGAGGCCGCGTCCATGTGACGGATGTGACCAACGCCAGCCGGACCATGTTGTTTAACATCCGGACCCAGCAATGGGATGATGAATTGCTCGCTTTATTGGACGTGCCTAAAAACATGCTCCCGGAAGTAAAACAGTCCAGCGAAATCTATGGCCAGACGGCCACCACCATATTTGCTTCAAAGATTCCAATTGCAGGTATAGCCGGGGATCAGCATGCCGCCCTTTTTGGCCAGATGTGCATTGAAAAGGCGATGGTGAAGAACACCTATGGCACCGGATGTTTCATGCTCATGAACATTGGAAAAGAATTTATAGCCTCAAAGAACAACCTGCTGACCACAGTTGCCTGGAAGATCAATGGACAGATCCAGTATGCTTTTGAAGGTAGTATTTTCATTGCAGGAGCCGCGGTTCAATGGCTTCGCGATGGTCTGGGCATTATTAAGACCGCTGCAGATGTAGAACGGCTGGCTTTAGGGGTTGGCGATACACAAGGCGTTTATTTTGTCCCTGCTTTTGCCGGATTGGGTGCTCCATACTGGAAACCGGATGTTCGGGGAACTATCGTTGGACTGAGCAGAGGAACCACAGCCGGACATATTGCCCGTGCGGCTATTGAGGCTATTGCTTACCAGACCAGAGATGTACTGAAGGCAATGGAAGCGGATTCGGAAATGGAAATTAAAGAGCTGAGGGTAGACGGTGGTGCAACAGCCAATGACCTGCTGATGCAATTCCAGGCTGATCTTCTGGGCTGTAAAGTGATCCGACCAACCGTAGTAGAAACGACCGCACTGGGCGCCGCTTATCTGGCAGGCCTGGCCGTGGGTTACTGGAACAGTGTTGAGGAGATCCAGCAGCTTTGGGCCACGGAAAAAGAATTCCTGCCGGCAGGAGATCCTGAGCAGATCAAGAAAGGGATCAAAGGATGGGAAAGGGCAATACATACCGCTCAATCCTGGACAGACGAGCTTCCGGATGCAGAATAGTTTAGGTATTATCTTTAAATTCTATAAGTATGTCTCCTTTTATTGCTGAATTTATAGGCACCCTTCTGCTGATCCTTCTTGGGGATGGTGTGGTTGCTAATGTTGTTTTAAAAGATACCAAAGGCAATAACAGCGGCTGGATGGTCATTACTACGGCCTGGGGCCTTGCTGTTTTTGTTGGAGTTACTGTTGCCGGTCCTTATAGTGGCGCACATTTAAATCCAGCTGTCAGCATTGGACTGGCCATCGCCGGCAAGTTTGCATGGGCGCTTGTATTGCCCTATGTAACCGCACAGCTCCTGGGTGCAGCAGCTGGTGCTTTCCTGGTTTGGGTCATGTACCGCGATCATTTCAACCGGGATAATCCGCCGGCCTCTATCCTCGCTGTATTCTGTACCAGTCCTGCGATACGCAATTACAGGTCGAACATGGTCAGTGAGATTATTGGGACATTTGTACTGGTATTTACAGTATTCTACATTACCGGTGCAGAGATTACCCCGCAGAAAACTCCCATAGGTCTGGGTTCAGTTGGGGCAATTCCAGTTGCCTTCCTGGTTTGGGTCATCGGCCTTTCCCTGGGTGGAACCACAGGTTATGCCATCAATCCGGTCCGGGACCTTGGTCCCCGCATCATGCACGCCATCCTTCCCATCAAAGGCAAAGGTGGCAGCGACTGGGCTTATGCCTGGATCCCTGTCGCTGGCCCTATTATCGGAGCAGCCATAGCTGCAGCCGTTTATTTGGCTTTATGGCCTCTGGCTGCATAATACCAGATAAACAGGTAGCATGGCACCATAATCCAGTAGGCTTGCTGAGGATTAACAATATCTGCCAGACGACCGTAGATTAAGGGAATAATGGCACCACCAGCGATCCCCATGATCAGTAAAGAAGATCCGATTTTGGTAAATCTTCCCAGGCCAGCCAGGGCTAAAGGCCAGATGGCTGGCCACATTAATGAATTGGCCAAACCTAAAAGGGCAATAAATAAAACAGAGGCATAGCCATGTGTAAACAAGGCCAGCAAAACAAAAACTACACCGATCAAGGCAAAAACCTTCATGGCCTTTTCCTGAGACAAGTATCTTGGAATGCAAAAAATACCAATCAGGTAACCCACAATCATGGCCACCAAGGTACAAGTAGTGAAGAATTTCGCGGTCGATAAGGCTATGCCTTGTGAAGCGCCATAACTGATGATGGTATCTCCTGCCATCACCTCTACCCCTACATAAATGAATACCGTCAATACACCCAGCAACAAATGTGGGAATTGCATAATACTGGTCTTATTGGTGTTTGCTGCTGCTACAGCCTCATCCTCTTTATCGGTATCAATCTCGGGCAAGCTGGACAGATAAACCAGCACAGCTAGAATGATCAGCACGACAACAATAATGATATAAGGTAAAATCACACGTTCTGCCAGTGTATTCAGCTCTGTTGCTTTATCCAGGGCAGTCATACTGGCAATTTTAGCTTTGATTCCGTCCGCATCTTTCAACGCCACGGTTCCAAGGGCAATTGGCGCGATTGCGCCTGCAACTTTATTACAGATCCCCATGATACTGATCCTCTTTGCCGCACTTTCGGGTGCACCAAGGATGGTAATATAAGGGTTAGATGCGGTCTGAAGGATCGCAAGGCCTGTACCCTGGATAAACAGCCCCAGCAAGAACAATTCATAGGTTCTGGTTTTCGCTGCAGGAATAAAAACAAGGGCACCTACAGCCATCACCACCAATCCAACTGCCATCCCCTTTTTAAATCCGGTTGCTTTCAATACCCAGGAAGATGGAATGGCCATCACCAGGTAAGAAATATAAAAAGCAAAGGCCACCAGGTAAGATTCAAAGTTATTGAGCTCACAGGCGAGTTTCAGGTAAGGGATCAATACAGAATTGAGCCAGGTTACAAAGCCGAAAATAAAGAATAAGGCGCCAATAATAACGATTGGATTCAGTGTAAAGCCTGAAGCTGTTTTGGTGGTTGTTGGTTTAGGTATCATTTTAAGTTTAGGTTCTTGAATTCAAATATATCCAGTTTTTTCGATCTATTTCACCGTTTAAAGTGGATAATTCTTTAAAGTATGGATAATTGCCTCAATTTAAAACAAAGAAATGGAAAGAATACTACGCAAACGTTTGACCAAACAGACAAATATCTTCACTTTATGACTCAAATGACCTGATGCCAGGGCGGAATGCCGCTAAAATCGGGCAGAAAGATCCCGAATGAGCGCACAAACGTTTGCACCTGATTTGATGGATAAGGGCTCCTTACATAAAAGACACAATTTGTTTACGAAATGATCACACCAGAAAAGCCCTTAAAAGCCGCTTAACTGGTTTAATTCACCTAATTTCGCCCGTCTATTCAGGCATTTCTTCAGTAAAGACATGTACGCTTACGCTTCAGCCGACATCCGGGAAATTCTTACAAAAGTGGCTCTGGGCGACGAGCGTGCCTTTACCCTATTGTTTAATGAGTATTATGGCCTCTTGGAAAGACGAATGTTATACTTCAGTAAATCTGAGCCGATGGCGCAGGAGATGGCGCTGGATGTCTTTCTAAACATATGGATCAGCAGAAAGGCACTCCAGAACATCAGCTGTTTTAAATCCTATTTACTGACTATTTCCAGAAATCACGCCTTTAACTGCTTAAAAAAGCACAAAAGGCAAGACAAAAGGAGGAAGCAATGGCTGGAAAACACCGGCCATTTCGTGCGGGACCTTCCTGAGGATACTTTTGATTATTATGCCTGGATAGATGCTGCGGTAGAATCACTTCCACCGCAGCAAAAAAAGATTTACCTGCTGAGCCGCAGTGATAAAATGAAGCAGGCACAGATTGCAAAAGAACTGGATATTGCGCTTGAAACCGTCAAAAAACATATGGTTCTGGCACTGCGCAACATCAAATCAAGAGCCAGGGATATCGCTATTTAAGTCCGTTTCTCCATCCATTCTGGTTCAGATAACCAATCAATGCTTCGGGATGGTCTGTTTGAAGTCCTTGTACATCTTCGTGCATAAGCGCTTTCCATTTTGCCGGATTTTCATCCTTGCTTTGCGCGTCCATGAATACACTGACACCTTCTGCTTTCAATGCTGCCAAAAGCACATCGCCTGATGCTTTGTCCACTGCTTTTAAGGAAGTGGTGTTCAGAAAGACCTTCAGTTCTTCTCTGGTTTGTACATTTTCAGGCAAACGCCCCATGAGTGGCATCTGCGGAGCTGTTTTTCTCCAGGCTTCATACTGACCAGCCTTATTCAAATAAACCAGGATGCTCTTCTCCATCCCCTGCTCTGCAATTTCCTGATAGGCTTGTGCGGCATCCGCATCTTTAAAATCAAGGTAGATATTGATCTTTCCCTTACAAGCTTTCAGGGCTTCTTTGAAGGTTGGGATCTTGTATACCTGTCCATCTGTACTGTTTACCGAGAGTTTTGAGATCTCCTCCCAGGTCAGCGCACTCACGAGACCTTTCCCATTGGTCCTGCCGTCTACCGTTTCATTATGGCTCAGCATAAGATGACCATCTTTAGTGGTTCTCAGGTCGATCTCTACATAATCTGCCCCGAGCCGAATGGCATCTTCAATGGCTGCAACAGTATTTTCCGGCTTGACCAGATGGCTTCCACGGTGTGCAATAACCACAAATCCATTTTTGCATTTTGGTAATGTTGCCGAAGACTGCTGGCCAAAAGCAGTAAGGCAACATAAGCCTACAGGAATAGACAGGACAATTTTTTTAATGTTCATATGTTGTGTTTTTTCACTATAGACAACTATTCTTTAAAAAAGAGGTAATGGAAATACACTATTATTTACGTTTTCTGCGGATCAGCACCACCATTCCAATCAGGAACATTGCTCCCGGGATCACACCGTAATACAAGACCTGTATAATTTTAACACTGGCCCTGGTCAAGGTCGTATTGTTATCTTTTGGCCGTGGCCGGCTCATTTCTACCGGGAACTCGTCATAGGTGAACCAGCTAAAGATTTTCAAGGCAAAATAGCTGTTAACCGTGACCATATTGCCCCTTGCCAACTCTCCATTACTGAAAAAATCAGCATCACTCGCTACCACGATCCGCTGTTCTTTGTTTTTGACTTGACGGGTTAGCATCAATGCCGTTGGGAAAGACCCTTTCTGATCTCCTGCTTTGGCATCAAATGTTAAAGCGGCCGAATCCACTTTAAACTTGCCCATTTTAATCCAGCTGTTCTGTTCATTGGTCATCAGAAGCGGGTGGATAGCAAAAGCACCAGTATCTTCATAACTTAAGGCCCCGGCACCCGGCATGGAAACTACTACTTTTTGTTGAAAAAATGGCTGCATAGTTGGCGCCATGGCCACAGATCCGGCAGCCAGTTCAGGCGCAACCAGGTCGAACGCATACTCCTTACTCCGCTGAACCACTGTTCCATCCAGCATTTTAACTCCAAGCGGGTTTAATAGCGGGTTAACAATACTTTGCTTACCCGGTTCTCCGGCAATGATCAGGTTTCCACCTCCGGCGATATATTTTTCCAGTTTAGCTTTGGCAACTGAACTAAAAGCTACTTTAGGATCGCCAATCACCAGTGCGGCAAGGCCAGCTGGGATCTCGCCATGCTCCAGGGATACACTATCTATGTCAAAACCCTGGTTGATCATCGAACTACTGGTTAATTTTTCATTGGTCAGCGCCCGATAGTTCCTCTCCCCTAATTTATCAATGCTGCGCTGATAACCATCTGTTGCAAAAACAATTTTGGGTGCGGTCTGTATCAATCTTTTTAATGCGTCAGCCTTTATTTCTTCCCTTGGCCAGAAACCCGCATCAGGCGGCGGAAATGTCCGTAAAAAAGTCGTCTTGCCCTTATATTTTAGCTGCATCACCAATCTTCCGTTTTCACCGCTCAGGTCTATCTGTTTCCTGATCTCTTCCGTCTTCAAAAATTTCCGGAGATTTAACTTCTGCAATTGCGCCATACGAACAACCAGTTCCTCAAAGGTTTTTTTATTCTCGGCCAGTATGGCTGCGGTACCAGGAATCGTATCGTTATAATAAACCCATTTTAATTTGATATTAGGTTTAAAACGTAAGTAGGGTTCCCAGCGTGCAATGTCTGCAATACGCTGACTTGGGGTCGATTGCCAGTAAGAACCATCCATTCCATTGACGTACTCCGTCACCTCAAGCGGTTCATCTCCCATTTTTTGAAGGATCTCCTGACTGGTTTTAGTAATGGTATTTGTTTTAGTCGCTGTGGCATCAAAATATGCAATCACCGCCTGACGGGAACTGATATAGGTCACACTTAAACCAATCAATACTATAAGCACATATCTGAATACCTGCTGAAAAACTGACGTGGATACTCTTTCCAATTCCAACTTGGTAATGGTAAAGGCCAGGAACATGCCTATAATGGCCAGATAATACAACACATCTCGGGTATTCAGCAATCCGGCAAGCATACTTGCTGCCCTGCTGGGCATGGAAAGGCTATAGGTTAAGTCGCGTACTACGTCAATTCCCTGCCCAACTGTTCCGATATAGTTCATAAAGGCCAGTACCACAAAAGTACCAATGGCCGCTACGGCCTGGTAGGTCGTTAGGCTCGATACAAAAATTCCGATCGCTGAATAGGCACTTAACAATAAAAAAGCAGCGAACAAGGCTACCATAATATGCGGATAATCAAAGTGCGGAATAAACGTGGCAGCTGCCAGAACAAACAGGCTGATCACCCCTATGATCATCAGGTTATAGGCCATCATGGCAGCAAATTTTCCGTATACGACCTGGCTCAGTTTTACCGGGGACGAATACAATAATTTGATACTCCCACTACTTGTTTCCCTGCTGATGATCCCCATGGTGATCAACGGAATATACAGATATAAGCTGTTCAGGATTTTGGAAAGGATACCAATGGAATGCGGATCTGTAAATAATTTATCTGTTAAAAAGAAAACATCTTTGCTCTTTTCTAATTGAGGTATAACTGCAGTAAAGCCCACACTCATTTGTACAAAGAGCACAATCATCAGTAACCAGGCAATGGGGGAATAAAATAGCAGGCTGAGCTCGAGCCTGGCTATTTGTATGATTTTCTTCATATTTAAATCGTTATTTTTTTTCTGGCATGAGTACCAGTCTGATGTAATTCTTATCCTGAATAAAAGCAGCTGCAGCTTTCTGAACCGATTTCACTGTAATTTTATTCAATGCAGCATCGTAGTCAAAAATTTCAGTCAGCGGCTCTTTGTTCATCTCTTGAGAAACCAGATAATCCAGCCAAAATCCATTGTTTGTTGCGCCTGTTTGCAGGCCCACCTTTCGGCTTGCCTTAAACTTCTGCAGATTGTCTGCTGATGGTCCGGAGCCTCTCATCTTATTTACCTCGTCCTGCGCAGAAGCAATCAGCTTCTCTACATTCTTCGGATCACAATCAAATGAGATGATCAGGCTGAACCTCTTTTTCAGATATTTGGAAAGCTTGAGCTGTACATTCGGCGTATACGTTCCACCTTCCTGCTCTCTTAAACGTTGGTTCAGGCTAATTTTTAATGCCTCAGCGATGGCATTCATTTGAATGGTATTTTCAAAATTATAATCGAAATCACCTGAATACACCAGCATGACACTTGCTTTTTGAGTAGAGCCACTATAAACTGTCTTCGCAATCCTGCCCGGAGGAATATTGATCCCCAGGTCCCGGGCCTTTTCATTTAACCTTTTAGCAGGTAGAGCACCCAGATACTTCTCCAGCAAAGGCTTAATAGCCTTCAGATCCAGATTCCCTACAAAGAAAAATGTGAAACCGGAAGCGTCAGCAAAACGTTCCTGATAAATCTTAAAAGCCTTATCCAGGTTAATCGCTGAAATGCGTTCCAGACTTTGCGGCTTTCTGCGTACGTGATAGTTCCCCAGCACAAAATTTACTGTATCTGTAAAAACCTGATTGGGATCGTTCGTTTTGTTGGCCAGGGCTTCGCGGCTCCTGCCGATCAGCGTTTGATAAGACTCCTCGCTTTTACGGGGCTCTGTAAAATATGCGTACATCAGTTCCAGTGCAGCTGGCAGGTCTTCTTTAGTAGTATTGCCATTAAAGCCCTGGTAATTGTCCGCAATAAACGGACTGACCTGCACTTGTTTCCCCGACATTAACTTACCCAGTTGTAAAGCATCATAATTGCCTGCGCCTGCAGCAGCGATAATATTTGCAGCAGAAATTGCACTCTCGTAGTCTGCGTCACTGACCAAAGAAGCACCTCCTTCTGCAAAACCATGAAAGAGGATCTGGTTATTTTGGAAATCCGTTTTCTTCAAGATCACCTTTATCCCGTTACTGAGCGTAATTTTTTGTAGTCCGCCTGCCTTGATGTCTTCCTCAGCAGTGATCTTTCCTGGTTTTGGCTCGTTTTTAAGTAAAGGAAGATCAAGTGCGTCGTCTACAAATGGCGGGAGGTTCTGGGCATAAACGTCTTCAATCCAGCTCAATATTGCCGCCTCAGTTGGCAAAAATGTTTTATTGACTGCTGATGATTTTACGATGATATCCCTGTCCGTATTTTTCAAATAGGTCTTCATCTGCGCATTCATTTCCTTCAAATCTATATCCGGCAGCAACGCATTGGTCAATTCGTAATCTTTAGCTATTCCAGGTGCGATAGTCCCTGTTAAGAAGTGCTGGAGATACGATTTGATCAGTATATCTGATGCTGTTTTATTTTTTTCCTTTAAGGCATCAGACAGTTTAATCAAATAGCTTCTTTTGGCCCTGTCCAGCTCGGCCTGTGTAAATCCCTGCTCTTCTATTTTACGGAGTTCCAGCCATACGCTTTTCAATGCCGGTTCGGTCTCTGCCGGTTTCGTGGTAACATTAACATAAAAAGAATTCAACCCACCTGTTATAGGCGCAATGCCAACGAGAGGCAATTGCCTGAACCTAGTTGCCAACATTTGTTCAAAAAGGTTTTTAAGCAGATTGGCGCGGTAATCTGCTGCTGTTACCACTGTGTCTGCTTTTTGCTTCATTCCGATTTCAACAGAGATACCGCCAAATTCAGGATCTATAAATTGCATGTACTGGTTTTTACCGGTCAGTTCTGTGCGGTAAATTGTACGTTCTTTTTCCTTTTCAGGATTTTTCAGATCTGAAAACTTGACTTTGATATCTTTCTCCATTTGATCTACATCGATGTCGCCCACAACGATCAGAGCCTGTAGGTCTGGCCGGTACCAATCCTTATAAAAACTGCGGATCTCTTCCGGTGTGACCTTGAGCAGCACTTCTTCCGTCCCGATCGGTAACCGGGAACCATAGCGGGAGCCATTGGTATACAATGGGATGCTTTTTTCCTGAAAACGTTGCGCAAGTCCCTGGCGGACCCGTTTTTCTTCCAGGATGACATGCCGCTCGTGCTCCACATCCTCCGCCTCAATATTGGCATCCTGTGCCCAGTCGCGCATAATTTGTAAGCCATTGGCCAGCAATTCAGGTTGGTCGGATGGTAAAGGCAATTGGTACACCGTTTCGTCAGGTGTAGTATTGGCATTGATATCCGCACCGAAACGTACGCCAGATCGCTCCAGGTAATTCATCAGTTCTTTTTTCGGAAAATGTCTGGTCCCGTTGAAGCTCATGTGTTCTACAAAATGGGCCACCCCTCTTTGCGGATCGGTTTCCACTATAGATCCTGCTTTAACAGCGAGGTACATCGTTACCCGCTTTTCCGGCGTTTTATTTTTGCGGATATAATAGGTAAAACCATTAGGCAGTTTTCCAGTCCGTACGGCCGGATCCAATGCTAATGGTTGTGTATCCAGCTGGGTTTTACAAGCCAATGGCAGACATAATGCCGCCAAAGACAGGAGCCCTAAAAATTTATATTTAATTAACATAATGCTGTTCTTTAATGATCTCTACGATCTTTTCATTCTCAATAATGATCATACCTTGCCTGTCGCTGGTAATTCCGCTGACCAGGGTATATGGATAAGTCGGCACGCCTTCTTTCATCACCGTTGGCAAGTAAGAGAACTGCAGGTTATCGCAGGCTTTGCCCAGGGCTTCCCCGACTTCAATAATATGGGTAGAAACCACAAAAAAACTGTTTCGGTTGGCTGCAAAAGCCTCAGTCACAGCGAGAGTTGCATCATAGGCATCCTTGACATTCGTTCCTTTGAACAGCTCATCAAACAAGACATACAGGTCCAGCGATTCACTGACCGCTTTGGCTACCGTTTTGGTCCTGAGCACCTCTGCATAGAAGTGACTGTAACCCATATCCAGGTTATCCGAAACGTTAATGGAAGAAAACAATCCGTCTTTCACTGAGAACACCATGCGTTTTGCGGCAACCGGAAAGCCCATATGCGCCAGATAAACCGCAATACCCATTGATTTCATAAAGGTCGATTTACCCGCCATATTCGCGCCGGTTAAAAACAAGACATTTCTATCCCTGGTCAAATGCAGGTTATTGCTTACGCCATTCCTTAATCCTGGATGGCGGAAACCTTCTATATCCAGCAGCATCTCTGCTGCCGGCAATGCTTTGGCATAAACAAAACCCTGATCTGCAGCCACCTCAGCAACACCAACAAATACATCCAGTTCGTAGATAAGTTTCAATAAGAGCTCCATCTGATCTATCATCGCATGGCGGATCACATAATCGTTGCGGATCAGCTGCATCAATGATGGCTGTCCGTCAGAAGCATTTAAAATCCCCTGAAGCCTTGGATCCTGCAGAATTTTTTGTGCCCGATCTAAGTCTTTCTGATAAACTGAGATACCTTCTTTTCCAGCCAATTCCTTAAAAAAATCCCTGAATGCCTGCAGTACTTCAATCGTGACCGATTGTCCGGCCTGTAATTGTAATAGCTCGGCATTGTGAAATAGCACCTGTTTGAATCTTTTAGCGAAAATTCCCCAGGTGACCATTAGCAGCGAAGCCCCCGCTCCTCCCGAAAGATAGTCTTCCATGGATTCTACCTGCGACCGGATCACTGGAAAAATAACTCTTTGCCGCTGAAAGAAGGCAAAAAGCAAACTTCTGTGGTTAATCTCTACAGGCGAATTTAATGGCCTGGCAAACATCCCTTCCAATACCTTTTCACCTCCCCGGGTGTTCAGTTTGTTAAACATTCCATAAACAGACTGCTGTTTGAATTTACCCAGCAGGTTCAAATCTTCTACGGTTTGTTTGTCGGCAAGCAGATTTTGCGAGGATGACTTGACCTCTTTTTTATGATTGATCAATTCCAGGACACCTTCATTGTTGATGATGACCATCCCATGGCGGTCGTCTGTGATGCCTTCAGTGAGTGTATAAGTATAGACCGGTTTACCCTGCTCCATACGGGTTGGGAGATAACGGAAACTCATATTGCTGCATTTCTTTTGCAGCACCTCTCCAGCCTCCATAATATGGGTGGAGACCACAAACAAAGAATGTGGCTTACTGGCAAAAGCTTCCATAATGGAGATGGTACCCTCATAGGCATCCTTTACATTGGTGCCTCTAAAGAGTTCATCAAAGATCACAAACAGGTTCTTTCCTGCACCCAGCTCTACCGCTACCTTTTTTACCCGCAACACTTCAGCATAAAAGTGACTGGCACCCATGGTCAGGTTATCGGGCAGGTTGATGGTAGTGTACATCCCGTCGCAGACGGAAAACTCCATTTCTGCAGCAGCGATCGGAAAGCCCAGGTGGGCCAGGTAAACGGAAATCCCAAGGGATTTCATAAAGGTGGATTTACCCGCCATATTCGCCCCGGTCAGGAATACAATATTTCCATCCGGGTTCATCTCTAAAGTATTGGGGATGGCACGGCTTAGCAGCGGATGATAGATACCCTTCACCCAAAGGCGGTTCTCATCACGCTGTAAGGCCGTTGGAAAAACATAGCCCCGATCTGTGGCCACCTGAGCAATAGAGATATATACGTCGAGATGGTACACATGACCAAGGATCTTTTCCAGGAGCGCCCGGTGCAAAAACCGCAAAATATTATCGTATTCCACAATTTTTCCCGAGGAAATCTTACCCTTTCCATGATCCAGAAAAATGGGTTCCAGTTCTTTGGAGTTTAACAGGGTTAAAGCTGCGTTTGCTTCTTTATGATACGGATTGCTTTCTATTTCCTTTACTATACCTGAAAGGAAAATTTTTAGGCCCTGCAGGATTTCCATCAGTGCTGTCACACTTTGTGTGGCTGTTTTAAAATCGGCCATGCTAAAGCCCTGATTAGACAGGCGGCTGCGCGGATCCGTATTGGATAAATATCTTTCGGCCTCTTCAAAGCGGTTGCCTTGTAAAGGAAAGGCTATTTTACTGTGTTGAAAATACCGCAATACCGCCACCCGCTCATTGATGGACTGGTGATCAGAAAGCGGGCTGCGGAACATTTCCTCCAGCAGGGCCGCACCACCCTGCGTGAAGGTCTTGTTGAAAATATGGTAGATTGAATCGCTTCCCGATTTAGAGAAGATGTTCAGATCATCGATCGTTTGTTTATCGGTTATAAAGCTCATTTTATTTACGTTTTCTACGGGTTAACAAAACAATTCCAAGCAGCAATATTGCACCCGGGATGACCCCATAATATAGGATCTGTAAGATTTCCACTCCCGTCTCATTCAGCTTCATTGTATTGTCTATAGTATCAATTTTGATCATCTGCGCAGGAAATTCTCCATAGGCAAACCATTTAAATATGCTCAGCGTAAATGGGTTGTTTATTTTTGGCATATCTCTCCAGCCTTCTTTATTGCTAAAGAAATCTGCATCCCCGGATATGATAATCCGTTGCTCTTTGTTGTTCAGCTTTCGGGTCAGTTTTAGTGCCGCCGGAAATGCCCCCTGCTGATCACCAATTTTTGCATCAAAAACCAAGTCTGCTGAATCTAAAACAAAAGATCCTTGTTTGATCCAGCTGCGCTGCGCATCGGTCATCAACAAGGGTTGAATAGTAAAAACCCCTTTCCTTTCATCTCTTAAAGCTGCAGCCCCCGGCATCGTGACCACATCTTTATTTTTATAAAACCCTATTAATCCTGGATCCATAATCAGGGCCCCGTCAGTAAGTTTTGGTGTAACAAGGTCATAAGAATAATCCCTGCTGCGCTGAACAAGGGTTCCGTTCAGCATTTTAACCCCTAGTGTATCCAGTAATGGATTAAGTACACTTTGTTTACCTGGTTCCCCGGCTATGAGCAAATTTCCGCCTTCAGCAATGTATTTTTGAAGTTTAGCGAGTGCATTAGAACTAAAAGCAACTTTGGGATCACCGATCACCAGCGTCGCAATGCCTTTAGGGATTTCGCTGTTTTCTATAGAAACACTGTCGATGTCGAAGCCCTGATTGATCAATGAAGACCGTGCGGTTTTTACATTAAAGAACAACTTATAGTCCCGGTCGCCAATCTTCTCTACACTGCGCTGGTAGCCATCTGTCGCAAACACAATCTTAGGCGGGGTAACCATCAACCGTTTTAAAGCCGCTGCAATCTCGGGTTCCTTAGCCCAGAAATCTGAGTCTTCAAAAGTCCTTAAAAAAGTCGTTTTTCCCTTATATTTAAGCTGTATGATCAATCGCCCATCTTCCTTGCTCAGGTCTATCTGTTTACGCAAAGCTTCCGGGCTCAAAAAGTCGGCCGTATCCACCTCTAACTGTTTTGCTCTTTCTTTAAAGGCCTTCTGATCAAAACTGCTGTTATAGTACACCCAGTTTAACTTAATATTGCGTTTAAAGCGCAGATAGGGCTCCCATCTTAATATAGATGAAATCCTGTTCACCGGTGCACCCCATTTATAGGTCTCGTCCATCACATTGATATACTCTGTCATTTCGATGGGGTCATCACCCATGGATTTAAGTATATCTTGTGTATTTTTAGTAATGGTATTCGCTTTGATATAGGTTGCATCGTAATAGGCAATCACTGGCTGGCGAGAGCTGATGTATGCTACGGTTAAACCGACAACTAAAATGAGGACATATTTTAAAGCCTGTTGCGCAATAGACTTCGATACCCTTGCAAATTGTAACCTGGCAATGGTAAAACCAAGAAAAATTCCAGTGATAACCAGGTAATAGATTACATCTCTACTGGTTAACAAGCCACCCACCAACCGTTCTGCACGGCTTGGCATGGAAAGACTATAGGTCAGGTCGCGTACAAAATCCAGTCCCTGCCCGAAATTCCCAACGTAATTCATAAAGGCCAGTACAGCAAAAGTACCGATGGCTGCGATCACCTGATATGTAGTCAGGCTGGACATGAAAATTCCTATCGCCGAATAGGCACATAAGAGTAAAAAAGAAGCCAGCAAGGCTACCAGTATATGCGGATAGTCAACATGATTTATAAACAATGCTCCCAATATGGCAAACAGGCTCATTAAGGCTACAACAACCAGGTTATAGGTGAGCATAGCGAGAAACTTGCCATATACAATCTGCCCCAGTTTTACCGGTGAAGAATACAGCAGTTTCACCGTTCCGCTATTCAATTCCCGGCTAATGATACCCATGGTAATCAATGGCGTATACAGGTACAAACTTCCGAGAATGGCAAAAAATATACCTGCTGGAAGTGTACCCATAGATATACTCGTTGTGAATAGTTTATCTGTAAGACCGGTTAAATCAACACCCAATCCCAGCAAATACTGCAGATCTGCTATTGCCGATAAATTTGCCAGGGCCATCTGTATAAAAAGCACCAGAATAAGCAGCCAGGCAATCGGTGAATAAAACAGCAAGCTCAGTTCCAGCTTTGCTATTTGTACTATTTTTTTCATCTTATCTTATTAATTGGAAATTTTGGATAGTTGAGCGAAGGTTTCATCTAAAGAATTCTTCTCCATATTGAGCTCACGCAAGCGCCATCCGCGCTTTGCACTTTCCAATACCACTGTTTCAGAAATATTGCGGTCTCCATTAAAATAGATCCGCAATTGCTTTTCAGTAAGCGTTTCGATCCGGATCACACCCTCTATGGTCATCAGCGCATCTGCCGGAGGCGCATTTTCCATCACGACCAGCATGCTGTGCGGCGCGATATAATTGTCAAAAGCTTCCATCGTATCCGCAAAAACGATCCTGCCGCTTTCTATCATTACGATGTCTTTACAGAGGTACTGCACCTCGGTGAGGATATGGGTGGATAGAATAACCGCACGTTCTGCAGCGATATCTTTGATCAGCCCGCGCACTTCCAGGATCTGATTAGGATCCAGCCCGTTGGTCGGCTCATCAAATACCACCAGCTTTGGTTTGTGGATAATCGCCTGGGCGATGCCTACCCTTTGTTTATATCCTCCGGATAGATTCTTAATCAGTCTTTTACTGATCTGTGTAAGACCGCAGCGTTCCTTTACCTCATCCATGGCCGATTTCAGTTGCGTTTTTTCTATAGAGCGCAAAATCGCGGTGTGTTTCAGATACTCATCCACTGTCAGGTCCATGTACAAAGGCGGTGTCTGCGGCAAAAAGCCGATTTCCTGTTTGGCGCGTTCCGGCTCCTTGCTCAGGTCAATGCCATTGATGGTCACCGAACCTGCGGTAGGTGTAAGCACACCGCAAAGAATATTCATTGTGGTAGATTTGCCAGCCCCATTAGAGCCAAGCAAACCTACAATCCCACTTCTGGGGATGTCTATATTGATGTCACGTATAGCCCAGCTGGTACTATAACGGTGCGACAAACCGCTAATACGAACGATTGGTTCCATAGATTTTTAATGATTTGATAGTTATATATTCCATTTGCAACCATCATCACTCAACAATGGAAGTCCTGCTCCGTAATTTTATTACAGATGGATCATGCCCTCATTTACCTGGGGTGATGGTTGCGTTTTTAAGGTTTAAAAGTCTGAAATGAGGAACGTACTTAGTTGTTGTGCAGCATCAGTTGAACCTGGAATCCCCTTCAACGCCAGAGTAAAGTTTTTATAGCGCCATTGGTTATCGGCAAGTGCAGCAAGCCCTGATACCACATAGGTGGCCAGCAGGCGCTGCGTTTGCTGATCTCTAAATTCAAGGGTGAAATCCTGACTCTTTGCAAATGCATCGAACTTTTTGTAATCAGAAACCCCTTTATAATTCAATCCTTCTACTAGTTTTTGTTCACCATTATTCAGTATATACACACTCACCGGCTTGCTTTGGTAAGATAAATTGGCGAAACGGACCCCGAATGTACTATCTCGTTCATTATGTGCAGGAGGGACTGCAGTGACAAGCTTATAATCTGGCTGAGCAACTGTTCCAACAAGAAATAAGGAATTTATGCTTCCTTTGGGGATCTGGAGTTTAAGATCAAACAAAGGTTTACTGCCTGGTAATGTATCCGGAAAAAGAAAAAAGGCTACCGGCAGTTCTTCTTTTTCTGTGGTCAGTTTTTGACTTGTGCCAAATACTCCATACGGAAGTTGCAGGGAAAATGAATAGTAAAAATCAGCTTTAGAACCATTTCTGAAATCTGTTAACAAATAAGGCACTGCATCTGGAACAGCATTCACCAATGTTAAAGACGAAACTGTTCTTTGCAGCGTGCTTTCCTTTTTACAGGAAATCAAAGCGCCTGAAAGCAAGCAAAAGAACAATATAAAGACAACTTGAGTTTTTCTCATGTTCATAAACATCTAAATAAATTAATAACCAGGATTTTGAGTCAACTTACTATTGGCGGTAATTTCTGTCGGTGGTATTGGATAAAGCAACTGATAATCACCTGTCCAGGGCTGTTTCATAGGCACTGCAGACAATACATCATGGGCCCTTCCGGTTCTTTTTAGGTCAAGCCAGCGATGGCCCCATTCTGCAAAAAACTCCACTTCTCTCTCCTGCTCTATTTTACGGATCACTTCATTACGGGAAAGTGTTACCGGCAAATTGTCCAAACCGGCACGATGACGAATCTGGTTCAGGTCTGCTAAGGCCATGTCCAATTGCCCATTACCTAGCGTTCGGGCTTCTGCACGGATCAAATACTGTTCCGCCAATCTCAAAACCATATAATATTCAGTTGGTGGAACACTCATTTCCCGATTGTAAGAGCCTATCTTATATTTGTAAGGGAAGTAGGTGAGCTGACCATTCCTTATTCCAGACCAGCACCAGTTTGTTTTTCTTTTATCCGATGGCTCGAAAGCATCAGTTAACTCTCTGGATAAAACATAAGGAACTGAAGGCAGACCTTCTGGATTTTTGCTGGGCAATATTGTAAATGCTTCAGGAGTAGCCGTGCCTTGACTTCCATCGCTATTTTGTTGTAACTGCCAGATGGCTTCCTTACTGTTAGCAAGAAATACATCATTTAACTCAGGTATGAGTTCAAACAATTCAGAATGGCTGATGACTTCGTTTGATTGTGTGACTGCATCGGCATAATCGCCGGTATATAGGTATACCCTGGCCAGCAATGCAGTTGCTGCCCATTTACTTGCACGAATTCTTTCCTGTCCAAAATCAGAAAAATCTACAGGCAGTGCAGCTTTTGCCTCCGTTAGATCCTTAATGATCTGGCTGTAGACTTCCTGTTTAGGTGTCCTGGTCATATTGACGGTTTTGTTAAAATCTGTGGTCATCACCAGAGGTACGTCACCAAACAAGTTGACCAGGTAGAAATAAGCAAATGCCCTAAGAAATTTAGCTTCAGCTGTCAGCGACTTTCTAAACCGATCATGCAGCATTGTCGATGTAGAAGCTTCAATTCCTTCTATAACAGCATTAGCCCCATAGACTGTATGGTAAGCGGTAGACCATATGGTATAGGGATAGGAATCATTTCTGTTTATCCGATTGAGGTTATAGTTAGAAGAACCTTGTGTGCCAACGGTAGTCGCAATCAGATCATTTGCACACATAGACCCTAGCAGCATGGTCAAACCAGTGCCAAAACCACTATAAGCCGAAACTGTATTGGTTTGATCATGAATCATTTGAGTATATACACCTGCCATAGCCGAATTTGCCTGGGCATCAGTGGCGAATACCTTTGTTGTAGTTATCGAATCTGTTGGTTGTGGGATTTCTATCAGCTTTTTACAAGAGCTGCAAAATAGAACCAGTAAACCGGTAAAAAAGATAGATGTAATGAAATTTCTTTTGTTATTCATGTCAAGCTGGATTAAAAATTTAACGATATACCCCATGAAAAGATTTTTGGTGGCGGAAGTGCCCCAAGTTGCTGTTGTTGTGGGTCTAAACCGGCACTCTTACTGATCACAAAAACATTTTGAGCACTCATGGTGAGGTTCATGTTCCTGGCGCCAAGTTTTTTTGCCAGTTTACGGTCTAATGTATAAGAAAAAGCAAGGTTATTCAGACGGATATAAGAAGCATCTTTATACTGACCATCGGAACTCAAAAAGTTACCGTTATACTCATTAGACGCAATTGTAGTAGGTTTTGGATACAAAACCTGATCACCTGGGTTACGCCAGTAATTACCAAGTATTCTCGAGGACTGATTGCTCAAACTGCCCAAAGGAAATGAAGTATTGTAAATCGGATCGTAACCTATTTGTTTTCTGTACTCAAAAAATACACTTAGGTTAAAGTTCTTATAACTGAACTGACTGCCAAATCCTCCGAAAAATTTAGGATCAAGATTGACTTCTACATAACGGTCATCAAGTTGTGTACCAGGGATTACGGCATTATTTAGTCCTATTCTGCCATCCCCGTTGTAATCCTGAAATGCATATCTACCTGTAAGCGGATCTACTCCAATATAATGCAATAAGTATACATTATTGATGGATTTACCAATTTTATAAAGTGTTGCATATGGGGAATGTTCAATATTCGGATAATCCTTCAATACATTTGAATTTTTACTCAGATTAAAGGAGAATGACCAGTTCACTTTATCCGTACGGATGAGATCTGCATTTATTGAAAATTCTAAACCTTTGTTTACAACAACTGCAGACCAGTTCGCATAAACCTTTGAGAAACCAGAGTACACAGGCGTAGGAACATCAGTCAATTGATTGCCGCAACGATCATTGTAAATAGCCGCCTCGAGCGTAAATCTTTTTAAAAATTCGATGGTGAAAGCGGCCTCTGTTTTTTTATTCACCTGCCATCTATAATCTGGATTTGTTGCGAGTAAACTCACCAGCGGAACTACGCCTCCATATTTAAACACAGGATAGTTATTCACAACATTAGCCCATTGGGTCAGGTACATATAATTACCAACGGCATCAGTTCCCGTAACCCCATAACTCCCTCTAAATTTTAAAACACTGATAAATTCAGGTAATGTTTTTCTGATCCACGGTTCTTCTGATGCAATCCAGGCGACACCCACCGAACCGAAATTGCCAAACTGCTTTCCTGGCCCAAAACGGGAAGAACCGTCTCTTCTTCCATTAATACTGATGATGTATTTATTCTGAAAATCGTACTTCAGTCGCCCAAAAACTCCCGCATATTTGTAAAAACCATTATTTTCGGTAACATTTTTTATAGGCGCAACTGAAATGTTTTTTATAAAGTCATCACTTGTGTAGCCCAGCCCTAAAGTCGTAGTTGCTATTGTAGTGTTCTTTTGAAAACTCCCGCCCAATAATGCCTCCACCCTTCCACCTAAGAACTTTACATTATAATTTAATTGTGGCTCAATGATCAGATTGGCACTGGATGTTCTTCCGGCATAGCTCATACCCATTGGATTACTTAATGGATCCTGTCCGGCAATCGTATTGTAAGTTACATTGTTGTTTAAGTTAAAGCCATAACCAAATGTACTGGAGATGCTGAGATTACTAAGGATGTCGTAGCTTAAATTCAGGTTGCTGTTTAGGCTTTGGTTATTGGAATAATTTGGATTGGCCAATGCACCGAAAGGAAAAGAAGCGGTAGATTTATCGTTTCCGGAAGCCCACTCTGCAAAATTCAGATCTCCATTTGCATTATAAATGTCTGGTGCATTGGGGGCTACGGTAACCACTCCAGGTGTAGCAATCGTATTGACTGAATTATAGCTATACTCTGCACTTAAATTCATCTTCAACTTCCTGTTCATCGAAGTATGCCCCAGATTGAGTCCCAGTGTGGCTCGTTGAGTGCTCCCGCTATTGGTAAGGACTTCCGTTTGCTTGTCGTAGCCACCACTAACCCTGTAAACCGTTTGCGCATCGCCGCCAGCTAAAATAGCATTCACCTTGGTCGTCTTTCCAAGATTCCCCCAAAGCTTTTTTTGCCAGTCGGTATATCTGTTTTGATCCCAGTTAAACAGATCCGGGGCATTTTGAGGCGTAGGTATGATGTTATCATTTTTAAAGGCTTCTCTTCTTAATTCCAGATATTGCTGGGTATTCAGCATGTCCCAATGCTTTGTGATCGCTGTTACACCACCAGAAATATTTGCTGTAAATGTAGCAGGCCCTGCTTTTCCTTTTTTTGTAGTAATTAAGATCACTCCATTAGCACCCCTGGAACCATAAATTGCCGTAGCATCTCCATCTTTCAGCACTTCAATACTTTCTATATCACTTGGATTGATATTAAACAGCGGGTTTTGACCACCTGGCACAGAAAACCCACTTTGAACAACACCGGGTGAACCTGTATTATAATTGGAGTTAAAATACAACTCTAAGGGGTTCATAGGTACTCCGTCCAGGATATATAAAGGTTCAGAATTAAATTTAGCGTCCATGGTTTTCCTTCCTCTGATCTCGATTTTCACCGGACTGCTGGCGTAACCATTTGCTGTGGTCACCACCATGCCCGGCACACGGCCAACCAAAGTCTGCAATGGATTCATCACGGGTTGTTTGGCGATCTCCTCAGCAGTGATGGTTGTAATATTACCCGTGGACAAACGTTTGCTGGTTTTTCCATAGGCCATGATCTGTACTTCATCTAATTTGGAAGTACTCAACACCAGCTTAATGCCAAGCAAATCAGATTGTGCACCAACCTCTTTGGTGATGTAGCCCATATAAGAAATCTGCAAGATCGCATCTTGCGGAATATCCTTTAACCTAAACTGCCCGAGGCCGTCTGTAGTCGTACTGCGTTTTCCTCCCTTTACCGCAACAGTTGCTCCGGATAAGGGCATATTATCCGAATCAAGAACAAACCCCGCAACATTGATCCCGTTAAAGTTTGCGAGTACTTTTTCAATAAAAGAGGGTTGTTTTTGCTTAATAACAATGATCTTGTTTTCAATGCTAAAATCCAGCTGCTGACCTTCCAGACAGAGCTTCAATACCTCTTCTACACCCGCATTTTTAACATTAATGCTCACGGGTTTTGAGCTTTGCAGTGTTTTTACCCCTACAAATACATCATAACCACTTTGTTTCCCAATCTCTTCGAGAATAGCCTCTATACTGGCATTCTTTTGGTTAATGGTGATTCTTTGCGCAAAACTTGATGCGCTCACCTGCATTATGCCCATGATCAATAAAGCTGTAATTAGTTTCATTACAAGAATTATATTTAGCCCCTTCGGCGGATGGTCTCTTGTTAAAATACAATGCGGACCGCTCAATCGTAGAGATCTATCTTTGCAGCCCCAAGGCATACAAAAATGTTTTGTAAAATTTTTATACATTTGAAATACTGGTATAGACCGGAAAATGCTTTGCTTTCAGAGGCTAAGGGCATTTCCCGGTAATGATAAAATGGTGTGAACTCATTGTTTTATTTCATCAGCATTTAAAACAGGGACGTTGGTAGCGTTCCTGTTTTTATACTGGCTATCCCTGCATTACGGATCTCTTTGATTTCTTTTCATGTGGTTTGTTGGTTGTTGGTTATCGGTTTAATTGATTTTTATCTGTTAATTGGACATCACCGTGATGGTTCTGCCTTCTATTTTGAATTTAACCTTCTCTGCGCGTTCAATCATTTTCAAGACTTCGGATACATTTTTATCCCTGGAAACAATACCCCAGAAGGTGAGCGAAGCAAGTTCTCTACGATTTCCTGCATAAACGACATCTACATCATACCACCTAGAAACTTCGTTCATGATATGCTCGAGATTTTCATTATTGAAGCGGAAATAACCTTCCTTCCAGGCCATGGTTGCCTTCAGGTTTGCTGGTCTGACCTGCAGCTCATGGCCTGCATTCAATACTTCTTCTCCTGGCTTTATGATTTTAGATTGAAGGCCATCTGCAGCGCTCACTTTTACTGATCCTTCCAGGAGCGTAGTGGTCGTTTGATTATCTTCTGTATAACTGTTGATGTTAAAATGCGTACCCAATACCGTCACTTCCTGTTGCAGCGTTTTTACAACAAAAGGATGAAGCTTGTCTTTTGCTACCTCAAAATAGGCTTCACCTTTGAGCTGGACACGACGTTCTTTTGATGAAGCAAATGAAGCGGGATAGGTTAGAGAAGAAACGTTATTTAGCCATACTTTTGTGCCATCCGGCAGTCCAACGCTATATTGTTCCCCCTTGGCTGTAGAGAGTGTATTCCAGGTACTGGCTGTTTGCCCGGCCGATGCTTTTACTTCATACATCAATTGTCCATCTTTGGTTTTGGAAATTTGAATACCAGCCTGGTCTGCCAGCTTACCTACTTTAGCATCCGACAATTCGATCCTCTCTCCATTGGCGAGGGTGAGCGTTGCTGTATTTTTTCCTTTTGAAGCGATATCATTTGCATATTCAGAAACCGGGTAATGGTCTTTGCTCCTATAAAAGTACAAGCCAAGACCTATAACCGCAAAGATCGCCGCGGCGGCTGTTAGCCGAGGCCAAAGCTGTAGCTTTTTCTTTGGGATCTCTAATCCAAGCCTCTCACCTACAGTATTAAGGTCCTTTTCCCGGTCGGATAAAGATAAACTTTCATAGAGGTTACCTTCCCGATAGGTCATATACCAGCTTTCTATGAAAGCGATTTCCCCTTCGGTGCATTGATTGGCCTTATACCGTTCCAATAATTGTTCATAATCTTCTATGGGCATGTCCTTTTTGACCTGGTTTTTTTTCCAAATCCGATACCAAGACGGTTAAGTCGGGCCCAACATGCAGATGAAATCAAAAAATATTTTATTTTTTTAATGTTTGATCAGAAAGATCAGATAAGTTAGCAGACCTAGCCTGGACCTGAGTATCCTTAAAGCATTAGATACCTGACGGTTAACCGTTTTTTCAGAAATCCCCAATTGTTCTGCAATTTCTCTGTGGCTGAGGTGCGTTTTTCTGCTCAATTCAAAAACCATCCTCATTTTTTCCGGTAGCGCGTTGATCTCAGCCTCTATTACTGCAGATAATTGCTTTTCGCGAATCAGGTGATCGGGTAATAACTGCACCTGTTCATGGGCAGAAAAGCTTTTCATTGATTCTACATATTTTGTACGGACCTTCTGACGGGAAAAATGATCAAGAATGCTGTGTTTCAACGAGGTGTATAAGTATCCGGAAAGATTGGTGTGGATTTGTATACTTTCCCTTTTTGTCCATAGTGTCGCAAATACCTCCTGTATAATGTCCTGAACCTCTTCCCTATAGGGTAATTTCTTCAAAGCATGGTGATGCAGGATAAATTTATACCTTTCAAATATTTCAGCATAAGCTAAACGGTCACCGTTTTGGAGCAATTGCAACAATTCCATATCCGAGCGCTTAGCGTAGTTTTCCATGTATGATGCGCTTTGAAGGAAGATGTTTCAGATATGGATCCCTGATCTGTAAACTTATCTATCCCTAGTCTTTTGAAAATTCCATCCAATAATATGTAAATAATTTTGCAAACAATAATTTTATGCCATTTACACCTTAAACAAAAAAAGGCTGATCACCTTTTTGAATTGGTCATCAGCCTCTTTATCGTAAATTCTGAACTTTACTTCCGTTTTCTGCGGATCAGCAAGATCATCCCGGTCAGGAACAGTGTTCCGGGAATCACCCCATAATATATAACCTGTATAATTTTTACACGGGGCTTGGTGAGTTTGATGGTATTGTCTTTAGATTCCGGCCGGCTCACATCCACCGGGAATTCTCCATAGGCAAACCAACTGAAAATGCTGACCGCAAGGCCTGAGTTGGCAGTGCGCATGTTGGCCCTGGCCAATTCCATGTTACTGAAAAAGTCAGCATCGCCGGATATCAGGATCCGTTGTTCTTTGTTATTTACCTTTCGGGTCAGTGTCAATGCTGTCGGAAATGAGCCTTGCTCATCACCATTTTTTGCTTCCACAGTTAATGCTGCTGAATCCAGGGTAAACTTGCCTTTTTTAAGCCAGCTGGTTTGAGCATCTGTCATTAAAATTGGATGAACGTCAAAAGGTCCTTTATCATTGTAACTTAATGCGGCCGCATCTGGCATGGATACCACAGATTTGTATGCATAATAAGGCTGTAGGGCAGGTGACATGGCTACTGCCCCCGGAGCCAGTAATGGGGTTACCAGGCCATAGGAATAATCCCGGCTGCGCTGAACTAAGGTTCCGCTTAACATTTGGACCCCAAGGGAGTCGAGTAAAGGGTTCACAACGCTTTGTTTGCCAGGCTCGCCGGCAATCATCAGGTTCCCGCCCTCAGCAACATATTTCCGGAGCTTCGTCAATGCTGACGCGCTGAAAGCCACTTTTGGATCGGCAATAACCAATGCCGAGATATCCTTAGGAATCTGGCCGTTTTCCAAAGACACACTGTCCATGTCAAATCCCTGGTTGATCAGTGAGCCCCTGGTGATTTTTTCATTGAGCAACTTTTTATAATCCCGGTCGCCCAGTTTGTCCATACTCCGCTGATAACCATCTGTCGCAAAAACAATTTTAGGAGGTGTCACGAGCAATCGTTTTAAAGCGGCCCCGGTTTCTGCTTCTTTTGGCCACATATTCTGTTCATATGGAAAGGTGCGTAAGAAAGTTGTTTTCCCTTTATATTTCAACTGCATAACCGTACGTGCGCCCTCCTCGCGCAGGTCAATCTGCTTATGGATTTCATTAGGCGTCAAAAAGTCGCTAAGGTCAAGTTGGTTGGCACTCGACATAAATACAACATACTTATTAAAAGTCGAGTTATATTTGATGAGGTTTTCAGTCAGGCCAGGAATACTGTCGTAATAATAAACCCATTTCAGATTGATATTAGGTTTAAACCGTAAATAAGGTTCCCAACGGGCAATATCTGCAATGCGTTCACTTGGGGTCGCCCTGTTATAGGAGTCTTCGATTCCATTGACATATTCTGTCATTTCAATCGGCCCGTCACCCAGTTTTTCAAGGAGCTCCTGGCTGGCTTTAGTGAGCGTATTTGTTTTGGTCGCTGTAGCGTCATAGTAACCGATCATAGGCTGTCGGGAACTGATATAAGTAATACTTAAGGCAATCACTGTAATCAATGCATACCGCCCAGCCTGTTTGAAGGTAGATTTTAAGACCCTTTCCATTTCCAATTTAGTAATGGTAAAGGCCAGGAACATCCCCGTGATGGCCAGGTAATAAATGACGTCGCGGGTATTGAGCAATCCGGCCATCATGCGTTCCGCGCGACTGGGCATAGATAAACTAAAGGTCAGATCGCGCACAAAATCCATATCCTGTCCAACCGTTCCGATATAGTTCATAAAGGCCAGTACCACAAAGGTACTGATGGCTGCTACAGCCTGGTAAGAAGTTAAACTGGACACAAAGATCCCGATCGCTGCGTAGGCGTTGATGAGCAGATAAGCGGCAAACAAAGCCACCAGAATATGCGGATAATCAAAATGCGGGATCATCAGGGCCGCACCTATAACAAACAGACTCAAAATACCTATGATCACCAGGTTGTAGGTCAGCATGGCCGCGAATTTACCATACACCACATGACTGAGTTTTACCGGGGAAGAATAGAGCAATTTAATACTTCCGCTGCTGGTTTCCCGGCTAATGATGCCCATCGTAATCAATGGAATATACAGGTACAAGCTACTCAAAATACGAACAAGAAGCCCCAGGTTACCAGCATCAGTAAACAATTTACTGGTTAAAAAAGAACCGCCTTTTGTGCGTTCTAAATCAGGCATAACACCTGTAAAGCTCAGACTGACCTGTGCAAACAGGATGATCATCAGCAGCCAGGCAATCGGGGAATAAAACAGCAGGCTGAGCTCCAGCCTGGCTATTTGTATGATTTTCTTCATCTCTATAAAAATTTATTTTTTTTCTGGCATCAGCACCAGTCTCACATAGTTCCTATCCTGAATATATTTTGCCGCCGTTTGCTGTGCTGTTTTTCTCGTAACGCCGTTTAGTGCGGCATCATAATCATAGAATTGGGCGAGCGGTTCTTTATTCATCACCTGTGAGGTCAGGTAATCCAGCCAGAAAGCATTATTGGTCGAGCCGGTCTGCAGTCCTATCTTTCGTGCAGCCTTAAACTTCTGCAGGTTTTCTGCGGATGGACCTGAAGTCCTCATCTTGTTCACTTCTTCTCTGGCCGAAGCAATCAGCTTTTCTGCATTCTGCGGTGCACAATCAAATGTAATGATCAGACTAAATCTGCTTTTTAGGTATTTAGACATATTCATCTGTACATTGGGTGTATAGGTTCCGCCCTGCTGGTCCCTTAACCTTTGGGTCAGGTTGATCATCAGCGCATCAGCCACAGCGTTCATGTTGACCGTATTCTGAAAATTATAGTCAAAATCACCTGAGTAGGTCAAAACAACACTTGATTTTTGCTCATTGCCCAGATATACTGTCTTGGAAATCTGACCAGTCGGAATATGAATACCCACATCCCTTGCTGTTTCCTGTAGATTTTTGGCAGGTAAAGAGCCCAGGTATTTTTCAATCAGAGGTCTGATGGTCCCTTCATCCAGGTTGCCGACGAAAAGAAAGGTAAATCCGGAAGCATCCGCAAAGCGCTGCTTGTAGATTTCAAAGGTCTTGTCGAGTTTAATCTGGGCCAGGCTTGCTGTATTTTGTGGTCTTTTACGCACATGATAATTTCCTAAAACCAGGTTTACCGTATCCATAAACACTTTAGAGCGGTCATTTCCAGTGGTAGCCAGTTCCTCTTTAGTCCTTTCAATCAAAGTCGTAAAAGCATCCTGATCCTTACGAGGTTCAGCAAAATAAGCGTACAGCAGTTCCATTGCGGTCTGCAAGTCCTGCGGGGTAGTCATCCCGCTAAAACCCTGGTACTCATCCACTATGAACGGACTGACTTGTACTTTTTTACCTGCCAGAAGCTTGCCCAGCTGCAGCGCATCATAATTTCCTGCTCCTGCGGCCATAGTTAACTTGGCCGCATTGATGGCACTTAGGTAGTCTGCATCAGAAGCTAAACTCGCCCCTCCTGCTGAAATACCTTTGAACAGAATCTGGTCATTTTGGAAATTGGTCTTTTTTAACAGTACGGTCATTCCATTGCTCAGCATTAACTTTTGTATACCGGCAGTTTTAATTTCCTCGGTTGATTTGATCGTTCCTGGTGTAGGTTCAACCTTTAGCAAAGGAAGATCCTGTGTATCTTCTTCCGCATCGGGCAGGCTTTGCGTATAAACGCTCTCTATCCAGCGGTCTACTGTGCCCGCATCGGGCAGGAACCCTTTATTGTGCTCAGATCCTTTGACAATAATATCCCGGTCTTTAGACTTCAGATAAGTATCCATCAGGCCATTGATCTCCTCTAAGGTAATGTCAGGGAGCAACTCGGTAGTCAGTTTAGATTCTTCTTCGATGCTTTGCGGTACATTCCCGGTCAGGAAGTGTTGCAGGTAGGGTTTAATGAGCACCTCTGAAGCTGTTTTATCTTTCTCGCTCAGCGCATCTGCCATCTTTTGCTGATGACTCTTTTTCACCCTTTCCAGTTCTCCTTTAGTAAAACCTTGTTCCTGCATTTTACGCAATTCCAGCCATACACTCTTCAGCGCCTGTTCGGTCTCTGCCGGCTTGGTACTCACACCAACGGAAAAAGAGCCTAATCCACCCGAAAGCGTAGAAAAACCAGCAAGAGATATTCCTCTGAATCTGTTGTTGACCAGCTGGCCAAACAGCGTTTTCAACAGAAAGGCGCGGTAGCCGGTCGTCGTAACGACCTTATTGGTGTACTCCTTCATCAGGACTTCTACAGATATACCAGGTATTTCCGGGTCCAGAAACTGCATATACTGTTCTTTACCAGTCAGTTTAGCCTGGTAGACCTTTCGCTCTTTTTCTGGCTTTGGATTTTTCAGGTCTGAAAACTTCGCTTTGATGTCTTTTTCCATCTGATCAGGATCAATGTCGCCGACCACCAGGATGGCTTGCAGGTCTGGCCGGTACCAATCCTTATAAAAACTGCGGATCTCAGCTGGGGTGACTTTTAACAATACCTCTTCTGTACCGATTGGTAAACGGGAGCCATAGCGAGACCCATTGGTATAAAATGGGATAGCCTTTTCCTGATAACGCTGAGAAAGTCCATCGCGATAGCGTTTCTCTTCCAGGATCACATGACGTTCACGTTCCACATCCTCAGCCTCGATATTGGCTTCCTGTGCCCAGTCGCGCATAATTTGTAAACCGTTAGCTAACAAATCCGGATTGTCCGACGGCAAGGGTAACTGGTATACGGTCTCATCAAAGCCGGTATTTGCGTTAATATCTGCACCAAAACGTACTCCGGATTTTTCCAGGTAATTGGTCAGCTCCTTTTTAGGGAAGTGTTTGGTCCCGTTAAAACTCATATGTTCTACAAAGTGGGCCACGCCTCTTTGCTGATCGGATTCCAGAATGGAACCGACTTTTACAGCCAGATACATGGTCACCCGTTTTTCAGGGGTCTTGTTTTTACGGATGTAATAAGTAAAGCCATTGGCTAGTTTCCCTGTTCGTACGGCAGGGTCCAGGAGTAAGGCTTGTGTGGTCAGCTGGGTCTTGCATCCCAGAGGAATACAAAGCGCGGCTATTCCAAAAAAACTTAAAAATCTATATTTATTTAACATGTTACAGCTGTAAATGAGGTTTATGGATGGAACTGCCGGATTGAATGATCTCTACAATCTTTTCATTCTCAATAATGATCATGCCCTGACGGTCGGTTGTGATTCCGGAGGCAAGTGTATACGGGTAAGTTGGTACCCCATCTTTCATTACCGTTGGCAGATAAGAGAACTGCAGGTTATCGCAGGCTTTGCCCAGGGCCTCACCTACTTCAATGATGTGTGTTGAAACTACAAAGAAACTGTTCCGGTTTGCCGCAAAGGCTTCGGTCACTGCGAGGGTAGCATCATAGGCATCCTTAACGTTTGTTCCTTTGAATAGCTCATCAAACAATACATACAGATCCAAAGATTCACTCACCGCTTTAGCTACGGTCTTCGTACGGAGTACTTCTGCATAAAAGTGGCTGTAACCCATATCCAGGTTATCTGAAACATTGATCGAGGAGAACAAGCCATCTTTCACTGAGAATTCCATCCGTTTAGCGGCCACCGGAAAGCCCATATGTGCCAGGTAAACCGCAATTCCCATCGATTTCATAAAGGTCGATTTACCCGCCATATTCGCTCCGGTTAAAAACAATACGTTACGTTCTTTAGTCAGATGCAGGTTATTGCTCACCCCTTTTCTTAAGCCTGGATGGCGAAAACCTTCCAGGTGCAACAGCATGTCTGCCGCAGGTAATGCCTTCGCATAGACAAAGCCTTCTTCCCGCGCCACGGCCGCTACTCCTATATATACATCCAGTTCATAGATCAGCTTCAGCAAGGTTTCCATCTCCCGCATCATCGCATGGCGGATGGTATAGTCGTTCCGGATCAGCTGTGTCAGCGAAGGCTGTTCTTCTCCAGCGTTCAAGATCCCCTGAAGTCTGGAGTCTTGAAGAATCCTTTGTGCAGTATCCAGATCCTTTTCATATATGGATATTCCCTCTTTTCCTTTCAACTCTGCAAAGAAATCCCTGAAGGCCTGCAGTACTTCAATGGTGACCGATTGTCCCGCCTGCAATTGCAATAGCTCGGCATTGTGAAAAAGCACTTGTTTAAATTTCTTGGTAAAGATGCCCCAGGCCACCCTTGGCAAAGCCGCACCTGCACCGCCGGACAGGTAATCCTCCATCGATTCCACTTGCGAGCGGATCACAGGAAAGATCAGGCTGTTTTTTTGAAAAAAAGCAAACAGCAAACTTCTGTGGTTAATTTCTACAGGCGTATTTAGTGGCCTGGCAAACATCCCATCCAATACTTTTTCTCCCCCCCGTGTTTGTAAATGATTGAACAAGCTATAGATAGACTGTTGTTTAAACTTGCCCTGCAGGTTCAGGTCTTCTATGGTTTGCTTATCGGCCTGAAAGTGTTGATATTGGGGTTTAGTGCCCTTTTTATCTTTGATCAGGTCCAGTACCCCTTCGTTGTTCACGATGATCATCCCATGACGGTCATCGGTGATCCCTTCACTCAAGGTATAGGTGTAGACCGGTTTGCCCTGTTCCATACGGGTTGGCAAATACCGGAAGCTCATATTGGAACAACGCTCCTTTAAAACTGATCCCGCTTCCATAATATGGGTAGAGACCACAAATAAAGAATGTGGTTTACTGGCAAAAGCTTCCATGATGGCGATGGTACCTTCATAGGCATCCTTCACATTGGTACCACGGAACAGCTCATCAAAAATCACAAACAGGTTCTTTCCTGCCCCGAGCTCTACCGCTACCTTTTTCACCCGCAATACCTCGGCATAAAAATGGCTGGCGCCCATAGCCAGGTTATCGGGAAGGTTGATGGTGGTATACATCCCATCGCAAACCGAGAATTCCATTTCTGCTGCAGCGATCGGAAAGCCCAGATGGGCCAGGTAAACCGAAATCCCAAGGGATTTCATAAAGGTGGATTTACCCGCCATATTCGCCCCGGTCAGGAATACAATATTTCCATCGGGGTTCATTTCTAAAGTATTGGGAATTGCCCGGCTTAGCAGCGGATGATAGACACCCTTCACCCGAAGGCGGTTCTCATCGCGCTGTAAGGCCGTTGCAAAAATATAGCCGCGTTCGGTAGCTACCCTGGCGATGGAAATACATACATCCAGGTGGTAAATCTGCTGCAGGATCTTCTCCAGCAGGCCGCGCTGCTGGAAACGTAAAATATTATCGTATTCCACGATCTTGCCTGAGGAGATCTTGCCTTTGCCATGGTCCTTAAAGATCAGCTCCAGCTCTTTGGCGTTCAGTAAGGCCAAAACAGCGGTGACTTGCTTCCCGTAAGGATTACCGGCTACTTTTGGCTCAACATCCTGCATAAATTTTTTAAGTCCCTGCAGGATTTCCATCAATGCGGTTACACTTTGTCCGGCCGCATTAAAATCGGCCATACTAAAGCCCTGGTTGGACAGACGGCTACGGGGATCGGTATTGGAAAGGTACCTTTCGGCCTCCTCAAAACGGTTGCCCTGCAAAGGAAATTCAGTTTTGCTTTCCTGGAAATAACGAAGTATCGCCACCCGTTCATTGATCGCCTGATGGTCTGAAAGCGGGCTGCGGAACATTTCCTCCAGCAGGGCCGCACCACCCTGCGTGAAGGTTTTGTTGAAAATATGATAGATAGAATCGCTCCCCGATTTGGAGAAAACGTTCAGATCGTCGATCGTTTGTTTATCGGTTATAAAGCTCATTTTATTTACGTTTTCTGCGGATCAAAAGCACCATACCCAGCAAAATAATGACTGCCGGGATGACCGCGTAATACAATACTTTTAAAGTTTTCATCCCGGCCTTGTTCAGCTTCAGATGCATATCTTTTGGACTTGGACGGCTCATATCTACCGGGAATTCGGCGTTGGAAAACCAGCTAAAGATGCTGATCGCAACAGAACCATTTGCCGTTTCCAGATTGCCCCTGGTCAGTTCCTTGTTGCTGAAAAAATCAGCATCCCCGGTAACCATGATCCGTTGTTCTTTGTTCCTTATTTTGCGGGTCAGCATCAGTGCTGTCGGAAAGGATCCCTGCTCATCACCCGTGTTTTTATCAAATACCAGTGCCGCCGAATCCAGTACGAATGGCCCTCTTTTGATCCAGCTGGTCTTTGCATTGGTCATTAAAATTGGTTCAACTTTAAAAGTCCCCTGATGCTGATCCTTTAGAGCCGCTGCACCTGACATAGAAACCACCGTTTTTTCTTCATATGGCTTTTTGAGTGCTGGTGACATCACAACCGCTCCTGAAGTAAGATTTGGGGTAACCAGACCATAAGAGTAATCCCTGCTCCGCTGTACCAGCGTTCCACTCAGCATTTCAACACCAAGGGAATCCAGTAAAGGATTTACAATAGATTGTTTACCCGGTTCACTGGCAATCAGCGTATTTCCACCTTCCCGAATATATTTCCGCAAATTGGAAAGTGCGGCAGGACTTAGTGCCGATCTCGGGTCACCAATCACCAGCACGGCGATATCTTTAGGGATGGTACCCTGCTCCAAAGAAACACTGTCAATATCGAAACCCATATTGATCAGCGAGGTCCTGGACTGTTTGGTATTGAAGAGCATTTTATAGTCCCGGTCACCGATTTTGTCTACGCTGCGCTGATAAGCATCCGTTGCAAAGACAATTTTAGGTGGGTTTACCACCAACCGTTTTAAAGCGGCAGCAATCTCAGCTTCCCCAGGCCAGCCGTCACCATCATCAAAGGTCCTTAAAAAGGTAGTTTTCCCTTTGTATTTCAGCTGCATCACCATCCGGTCGTTTTCCCCGCGAAGGTCTATCTGTTTGCGGATCTGCTCGGGGCTTAAAAAACGGCTGGTATCCATATCCTGGGCTTTCGCCACTTCTTTGAATACGGTCTTTATACTTTTGCCCGGATTGGCCGCATAGAACTGCGGGTTCGTAATGTCGTAATAATACACCCAGTGCAGGTTGATATCCCCCTTAAAACGCAGATAAGGTTCCCATTTGGCAATGCCGTAAAGTCGGGCAACCGGAGCGCCAACAGAATAACTGTTATCCAGGCCGTTCATATAAGCGGTCATTTCCACCGGTTCATCACCCATTTTTTTCAGCACATCCTGAACTGGCTTTACAATCGTATTGACTTTCGTATCGGTTGCATCGTAATACAAGATCACCGCTTGTCGCGAACTGAGATAAGCGACCGCAAGGCCCACCACTATAATGGCAACATATCTGCCAGCCTGATACAGAAAGGACCTGGAAGTACGCGCCAGTTCCAGTCTTGTAATGGTAAAGGACAAAAAGATCCCCGAGATGGCTACATAATAGATCACGTCGCGGCTGTTGAGTAATCCTTTCACCATTCTTTCTGCGCGACTGGGCATGGAAAGGCTATAGGTCAGGTCACGCACAAAGTCAATTCCTTGTCCAAACCCTCCGATATAATTCATAAAGGCCAGCACGCCAAAAGTACCCAGGGCAGCTACGATCTGGTAACTGGTCAGACTCGACATAAAGATCCCGATGGCCGAATACGCACTTAAAAGTAAAAAACAGGCCAGCATGGCCACCAGTACATGCGGATAATCAAAATGATCAACGAGACTGGCACCAAGGATAAAGAAAAGGCCAGAGATCACCAGGATGATCGCCAGGTTATAGACCAGCATAGCGGCAAACTTCCCGTAAATGATCTCCCAGAGTTTTACCGGAGAAGAATACACCAGCTTAATACTTCCACTGCTGATCTCCTGACTGATCAGACCCATGGTGATCAGCGGAGTGTATAAGTATAAACTTCCAAGCATGGTATACAGGATACCAATAGTAGATCCTGAGGAGGTGGTGAACAGTCGGTCTGTTAAAAACCCATTGTCTCCAATCAGTTGCTGCAGCTGCTGCATTTTTCCTAGACCCGGTATAAAAGCATGAACCATTTGCACAAAGAAGACCATGATCAGCAGCCAGGCAATAGGCGAATAAAATAGCAGACTGAGTTCCAGCCTGGCTATTTGTATGATTTTTTTCATCAGTATATCGTCATGCTTAGTTAGAGATTCTGGACAATTGGGCAAAGGTTTCATCTAAGGAATTCTTTTCCATATTCAGCTCACGCAACCGCCAGCCTTGTCTCGCGCTTTCCTGCACCAGGGTCTCAGAAATGCCTTTGTCACCGTTGAAATAGATCCGCAGTTGTTTTTCAGTCAGGTATTCCACTCTGGTAATGCCCTCTATAGCTTGAAAGGCTTCTGCAGGAGGTGCATTTTCCATCACCACCAGCATACTGTGCGGAGCGATATAATTATCAAAGGCTTCCATGGTATCTGCAAATACAATCCTTCCGCTTTCAATCATCACGATGTCTCTGCACAGATACTGCACCTCGGTCAGGATATGCGTGGAAAGGATCACCGCACGGTCGCTGGCAATGTCTTTGATCAGTGCACGCACTTCCAGGATCTGGTTCGGGTCCAGCCCGTTGGTCGGCTCGTCAAATACCACCAGCTTTGGCTTATGGATAATGGCCTGGGCAATGCCCACACGCTGCTTATATCCTCCAGATAAATTCTTGATCAGACGTTTATTGATATGGCTCAAGCCGCAGCGCTCCTTCACCTCTTCCAGGGCATTTTTCAACTGGTCTTTTTCCACGGAGCGCAAAATGGCGGCATGTTTCAGGTATTCATCCACCGTTAAATCCATATATAAAGGCGGAGTCTGCGGCAAAAAGCCAATCTCCTGTTTGGCGCGTTCCGGCTCTTTACGCAGGTCGATTCCATTGATAATCACTTCGCCGGTAGTGGGGGTGAGCACCCCGCAAAGAATGTTCATGGTAGTAGATTTACCGGCCCCGTTAGAGCCCAGCAAGCCCAGGATCCCGCTTCTTGGGATCTCGATATTAATGTCGCGGATAGCCCAGCTGGTACTATAACGATGCGATAGTCCAATAATACGAACGATTGGTTCCATATTTTAAATGTGTGTTAGGTATTTATTCGAGAAGAAAGCTGTATGAGCCTTTTAAAATTAAAAATCGTAGACCAGAAACGGGTCAGCAGCCAGATTTCCAAGGGCATCGTTCGGCAGCCATACCATCGTGTAGTTTCGGTAGCGCCATTTGTTCACCTCAGCTGTTGTGGTTCCAACATCCTTTAAAGTATAGCTGGTTAACAGGCTACCCGATGCCCGATCATAAAATTCAACCAGAACATCTGTAACCTCTGATGTCGCATTTACAGTGATGTAATCTGTAATTTGTTTGTAGCCTAAGTTACTAACAGACTTGTCAGTCCCTTTACCGGAGATATGAACCCTTACCGGTTTTTTATCCGGAGAGAGGTTGATCAAGCGTAAGCTCGCAACGCTGTCTGTCAGTGAATGATAGGGAGGCATTTGATTAACCGAAAGCATTTCTGGCTGTGCGAGCGTTCCAAAGAGAAACAACGTGGTGGCCTCGTTGGCGCCGAGATTAAGCGATAGCTGATAAACAGGCTTATCTTTTGCGTTGGTATCGGGAATCTTATAAATGAGGAGAGGCTGCGTTTTGGAAGGAAGCGCAACGTGATTATTAGGCGAATAAACACGATACTTAATCCACATCGTATTTTCTAATCCCGCGCTGGGGCGTTGCTCGTTAAAGTTAGCAGCCAGAAAATCACCCCCTGGTAAGGCATTCACAATGGTCAACGCTGTTAAAGTTTGAGGCTGCACATCTTTTTTACAGGAAATGATTGCTGAGAAAAAAAGCCCGGCCAAAATATAGGGGAAAAACAGATTCTTCATGATGTTTAATTTCTAGTGATGGTCTGGTTCTAATAATTTGGATTTTGAGTTAGAAAATGATCTCTTTGCAACTCTGTTTTCGGGATTGGATATAGCAATTGGTAACTGCCCCGCCATGGTTGTTTAGCCGGAATCGCCGAAAGCACCTGCTCTGCTTTTCCAGTCCGTTTTAGGTCAAACCATCGGTGGCCCCATTCCCCAAAGAGTTCTGTTTGCCTTTCTTTCGCAATGGCCGCCAGGGTCTGGTCTCTGGTCAGGGTAGTTGGCAATGGAACTATCCCGGCACGACGGCGCAGTATATTGAGATCCTCAATGCCCGCAGAAAGCTGTCCGCTGAGCGCAAAGGCTTCTCCCCTGATGAGGTACATTTCAGCAAATCTCAATACCATATAGTATTCAGTGGCCGCACCACCGATCACCAGGTTATGGCGCCCTGTTTTGTACTTATAAATAAATCTCGCATTATAGTCCACACCGCCTTGTGAAAAGTTAGTACTGTCTATCCAGGCGGCCTTACGCAGATCACCCGGTTCAAATGTTTTAAGCAAGTTGGGGGAAAGATCACCAGAATATCCGGTATGAAGTGGAGAAGGAAGCATCCCAACCGCCTCTGGCACCGCATTACCAATGTATATTTTATTTACATTTTGCTGCAGCTGCCAGATGGTTTCTGAGCTGTTCTTCAGGAAAACTTTGTTCAGGTCAGCCGTCTCCAGCTGATAAAGACCTGTTTGTCCGATTACATCCGTAGCCTCCTGAATCGCTTTACTATTGTCTCCGGTATACAAATAAACCCTGGCCAGCAGAGCTTTAGCCGCCCATTTATTGGCCCGGATCCTTTCTCCTCCACTAACCGAATAATCTGCAGGCAGTGCATTGGCCGCATCGATCAGATCGTTGATGATCTGCTGATACACAATAGCGACTGCTGTCCTGGGTTTGTTGGAGTTTTCAGCAAGGTTTGTAGACAGCAATAGCGGTACATCACCAAAGCAATTCACCAGATAGAAATAGCTAAAAGCACGAAGAAATTTAGCCTCAGCCGTAAGTTCTGTTCTGGTTTGTGCATGAAGTAAAGCCGATTTTGAGGCCTCGATTCCCTCCAGCACCCCATTAGCACCATAGATGGCCTGATAAGCAGACGACCAGATACCATTTGCGTCCCCGCTCTCTGCAGTAAGTGAATTCCTGGCAAGATCCCCAATATTGCCATTTGAATTAAAGGCTAAGTTAATTTCATCAGCAGAGGCCCGTGCAGCTTGACTGGTCAGTCCACTGGCAAAAGAGGAACTGGCATCCGCATTGATCATTTGTGTAAGTATACCGGCCATGGCACCTATCGCCTGTGTATCGTTATTAAAAACCCTATCAGTTGTAAGGCTATTTTTTGGGTCTGGAATTTCCACCAGTTTATTACATGAAAACAATAAAAATGCTGATATCAACAGCAATAATTTATTTGAATGATGGTTAAGCATAGTCATGGTTTTATAAGGTCAGTGTAAGGCTCCCAACAATGATTTTAGCCTGTGGCAGCGTTCCAAAATTTTGTGAATCCGGATCAATTCCTTTGTATTTGGTAAATACCCATAAATTTTGAGCATTTACAGAAATGCTAAGGCTCTTGCCTTTAAGTAATTTTTGTGGCAGAGCATAAGATAAACTCACCGTCTGCAACCGCAAAAAAGAAGCGTCGGTATAAGCCAGGTCAGAACTCATTATATATCCATTTGACGGACTGCCAGTGGTTGAGGTCAATGCTGCATATTTGCCTAGTTGTCCAGGCTTTTGCCAGCGATTGTTAAAAACCTCTGTCGGTATATTCAGCATACTACCTGCAGGCACACCTGAATAAAAGGCGCTGAGACCCTGTTGATTTTTATAAAATAAACTGACGAGCAAAGAAAGGTTTTTATACCGAAATACATTGCTCATACCCACCGTAAACTTCGGGTCCCTATTAATAGTGATATACCGGTCATCAACTCCCAGGCCTGGCCGCCCGGTAGGGTTTGTCGAGATCGATCCATCACGATTATGATCTTCATAAACGTATTGACCGGTCATCGGATCAAGACCAAGATAGTGCAGTAAATAAACATCATTTACAGATTTACCAACCACATACTGTGTGGCATAACTGGATAATTCAAGGTCTGGGTAACTTAGCAAAATATTCTTATTGAACGATGTATTCAAGCTTAAATTCCAGCTGAAGTTCTTCGTTCTGATCGGCACGTCACTAATCGTAAATTCCCATCCGCTATTTTGAACCACTGCCGGCCAGTTGGCTGTTACTGAAGAATATCCCGTAAACAGGGGCGTCGGATAATTGGTCAGTTGATTGCCACAGCGGTTCTGATAATAGTCTACTTTCAGGTTAAGATTTTTAAATAAGTTAAATTCAACGGATAAATCCAGCTTTTTATTCACTTGCCACTGAAAATTTGGATTTACAGCATGTAAACTCATCAATGGTGTAATCCCGCCATAGGTATAACCCGGGGTACCGTTATTCACATTAGACCATTGGCTGATGTATTGGTAATCGCCTACGCCATCACTACCCGTCAGGCCGTAGCTTCCATTAAATTTCAAAAAATCAACAAAATTAGGCAGGATATTTTTGACCCAGGATTCTTCAGATGCAATCCACGCAAGCCCCAGAGACCCAAAATTCCCATACCGTTTTCCAGGTCCAAAACGTGAAGAACCATCTCTTCTTCCACTGAGGTTAATAATGTATTTTCGGTCCCAGTTGTAATTAAGACGACCAAATACAGCGGCATATCTAAGTTGTCCATAGGTATCACCGAAAATCATTACAGTAGGCGCAAGCTGAATGGAACCTAAAAGGTTATCATCTGTATAGCCTAATCCATACGTATTTTGTCCAGAGGTAACGGTCTTGCTAAGTTCAGTCCCAAAAACTGCCGAAAAATCACCTTTTCCTATGGTTCTGATATAGCTGACCTGCGGTTGAATACTCCAGGTTTGGTTGTTATTCGTCCCCACATTCAAAGCTCCGGTGGGATTAAATATCGGATTTTGCGCTGTAATGGGTGATTTAGTCTCGTCCTTCTGGTTACTGGCATTAAAGCCAAAGAGGCTGGAAATATGAAATCCATTGAACAATTCGTAAGAGAGGGTCAGGGAGCTCGTCACTAATGTTGTCCCTGAATTCCTTAAACCCATAAGAGTCCCAAATGGATAACTATATGGAAGTCCAACATCATTCCACTCTTTATAATTCAATTCCCCATTGCTGTCATAAATCGGGGGCGCATTTGGAGGAAGCGTAGCCACGGAGGGAGTGGAGTTGATATTCAAATTTGAGTAGGTATAATTAACCATCAGATCCGTTTTTAGTCTTTTGTTAAAGGCCTTATTATTAATAGTGAATAAGACCCCGGCGGACTGATCTGATCCGCTCACCGTGAGTATGGAGGTTGAACGCCTATAGCTTGGACGAATGCTAAAATCTGTGTTTTCATCTCCCCCGGAAATCGATAGAGAAGTGGTGGTCATATGACCGGTATTACCCCACAGTGCTTTCTGCCAATTGGTATACCGGGTGGTATCCCACCCCACAATATCAGGGGCGTTTTGTAGTGTCAATGGAATCCCATCATTTTTAAACGCCTCTTTCCTCATTTTCACATAGTCCCTGGTGTTCAGCATGTCCCAATACCGGGTAACCGCAGAAATTCCATGAGAAATAGTTGCTGTAACCTTTGGCGGTCCGGCTTTTCCTTTTTTCATCGTAATCATAATCACACCATTGGCACCCTTAGACCCATAAATTGCTGTAGCATCGGCATCTTTCAAGACATCAATGCTCTCTATATCCAAAGGGTTGATGTTAAATAAGGGACTTTGTCCATTACCTGCAGTGTAACTGCCATTTTGGATGAGTCCCGGAGAGCCATTTTCGTAACTGGCATTGCCTCCAACATTGAGATAGGTAAGCGGCACACCATCAATGACATATAATGGCTCTGACGGATAATCAGGACTAATAGTAGCACGGCCACGGATTTCAACCTTTACTGTTCCGCTGGCATAGCCGGTAGCTGGCGTTACCGTCATCCCCGGTACTTTTCCCACCAAAGCCAGAAGAGGGTTCATTACGGGTTGTTTTGCAATTTCCTCTGCGCTAACCGAGGCAATATTACCTGTCGAAAAACGACGGCTGGTTTTCCCATAGGCCATTACTTGTACCTCATCTAACTTGGAATCACTCAATTGTAATCTGATTTCCAGAACACGGTTGCCGATTCCAACTTCCTTGGTCACATAGCCCATAAAAGAAACCTGCAAAATGGCATTATCAGGAACATCTTTTAAAATAAATTCTCCGCGTGCATTGGTTATGGTACGGGCTTTTCCGTTTTTCACCGAGACAGTCGCTCCAGGCAATTGCAAGCCATTAGCATCCAGTACGTGTCCACGAACATCTGTATCTTTAAAAACATCCGCTATTCTCTCTAATATGGTAGGTGCTTTCGCTTGTACAACAATAGACTTTTTGGTGATGGAATACGTAAAGGGCAGTCCTTTAAAAATTTCTTTTAAAGCGTTGTCCAAAGTCTCATTTTGAAGTTTTACATCTACTTTAATTTTCGTCAGATCAGCATCTTTCCAAAAGAAATTATAGCCGGTCTGCTTTTCGATAGTCGAAAAAACAGAGGTAAGTGCTGCATTATTTTGCTGAATGGTAACATTTTGCGAGTATCCAACAGCCGACACTTGTACACAAGCGATGGTGATGATGAAAAAAATCAGTTTCATGACCAAAATGGTTTTACGCATCAACCGCCCCGTACGCCAGGGGGTTTTCGCATATGAGTATAAATTCATACGTTTGTATTGTTTGGGTTTGGATTAATTTTCAAGAATTATTCATCAGTCCGATTTTATCGGATAAGGGTAACCCAGGCGCAATTCCGGGGAAAAGTGTCGAAGCCTTCCCCGGATTTTGTGTTGCAGAGCTACCTCTTTAGAAAGCTAACCGCTTTGTTGCAAAAATTTCTTCATTTTGGTTGGTTGGTTTTTGGTTGATTATTTAGTTGATTATCTTTTTCAGCGTTATTGCATGACTATTATTTTCCTTCCCTCTATCCTGAAATGGACTTTACCTAATTCCAGCACTTTCAATACTTCCGAAAGAGTATAACTTCTTTCAATTTTCCCATAAAACTGTTCTTCCTTTACAGGCCCTTCATAGACTACGTCTACATCATACCAGCGGGCAATCTGACGCATTAAGGTCCGGATATCGGTATGATCAAATTTAAACAGACCATCTTTCCAGGCCACCACTTCATCTGCATCGATCTGTCTTACACTGATCTGCTGATCCTGCGCAAGAACCGCCTGTTGATTGGGTTTAAGCAGCGTACCATTTACATTTACACGGCCTTCCAGAAGCGTTGTTTTCACATTAGGCTCATCTGCATACGCATTGATATTGAAATGTGTTCCCAGCACTTCAACAGTTTGCCCCCTGCTGATCACCTTAAATGGTTTGTCTTTATTATGGGCGACTTCGAAATATCCTTCTCCTGTTAACTCCACAATTCTGTCTTTTCCCTTAAACCGGGTTGGATACTTCAAAGAAGAAGCTGCATTCAGGAACACTTTTGACCCGTCTGCCAGCGTCAAACTATATTGACCACCCTTGGGGGTCGACATCATATTATAAACGGACCCGGCCCCTTTTCCAGCTTCTTCCTGATAAACCAGTTCTCCTTCTGCTGTCTTTTTAATCAGGGCATCCTCTTCCTTAGCCAGATTTCCGTTCTTAACATCGGTCAGGCTGATCTGCTGTCCATTGGCCAGGGTTAAAATGGCTTTATTGGATCCTGGATTAACATCACTGTATTTACTCCGGTCCAGGATGGTATGCTGATCTGCAGGCGGGTGGTTATAATAAAATAAGGCCGCTCCAGCTATTAAAATCACAGCTGCTGCTGAGGCGATTCTTGGCCATAATCTAAAGGGTTTGGATTGTAGTTCCGCTTGGGTTTGATGGCCAAGACCTGCATGACTGAAGGTCCGTTCGCGCAATTCATTCTCTATCCGGTCAAAATTGATTGCATCCTCTTCAAGAACAAGGCTATCTGATTTTTGCATATACCAGTTTTCTAGTCTGGCCTGCTCTTCTGCAGTGGCCAAACCCTGGTTATATTTCCGAATCAATTCTTTTGCCTGTTGCTTATCCATAATTTTTCGAGGTTAATTTACAGGTAAACGGGTGAAAGTAAATTTGGGGGTAGAAGATTTTGAAAATAATTTCAGATTAGCGGAAAAACAACAAAATTCCTATGCCAACCCCCACATCATTGAGCTTTGGCTTTATAGCTTTTAGGGCGTTCTGGATTTGTTTTTTGACCGTTTGTTCGGAAATATTGAGTTTAGAAGCTATTTCTTTGTGAGACAGGTCTTCTTTCCTGCTCAGCTCAAAGATCTCCCTCATTTTTGGGGGGAGTTTCTGAATTTCTCTTTCCAGAATTTCCAGTATTCGTTTTTCATCAATAGTATCTACCTGGTCATTCCTGGGATCAGAAAGAAAGGCTGCAATCTCACCTATGTAATCGCTTCGAACTTTATTTTTTTCAATCAGGTCAAAGACCCGGTTCCGGGCAGCGGTATAAAGTAATCCGGAAATATTGGTATTGTTCTTTATGGCCGCAGCCTTTAGCCATAAATTACTAAAAACCTCCTGAACAACGTCTTTAGCATCGTCCTCCTCCCGGATCATTTTATACACATGGGCGTAGATCAGTTTCCAGTATCGGTTGTAAATTTCTGTGAACGCAGTTTCATCCCCTTCTTTCAGCAAGGTTGTCAATTCTGGATCAGGAAGTGTACTATAAACAACCATGAGATTTATCTACAATTCTAATTTGGGAGGATTTACAAACAATGTTAACAAATTAGGCTGAAAATAATAGTGTTTAAATTTCGATTTTTAACCTTTAAGGCAATTAACTCGAGCGAATTTGCCCCTTAACCAGGTCTTACAGCAAATTTTGTACACAGACCATTCCTCTTTCACTCCAATTCATATCGCGTTTGATACACATGCAAGCCAATACGAACAAGATACGAATCTGACCCGAAGCAGAGTGCTATCCTTTATCCGCCGCAAGTTCGATCCAAAACTCCAGATTTTGATAATAGTTTAGACCGCTGATGGCTTGGTCAACAGACAGACCTACAAACGGGAATAAGTTTAGAAATAGAGTTTTTTCGTAGGGTCTATAAATTTAAAAAGCCTGCTATCAGATGATAACAGGCTTTTTAATGTTTTTGATCTAAAACTTGCGGACCGGACGGGACTCGAACCCGCGACCTCCGCCGTGACAGGGCGGCATTCTAACCAGCTGAACTACCGGTCCGTTTCCCTTTCGGGGCAGGCTTTTAAAGAGCCTCTACTTTTATTAAAAACAAAAAAGCACTTTTGAGAGTGCTTTTGCGGACCGGACGGGACTCGAACCCGCGACCTCCGCCGTGACAGGGCGGCATTCTAACCAGCTGAACTACCGGTCCGTTGTTCCCTTTCGGGATTGCAAATATAGAGCCTTTATTTATATTCACAAACTATTTTTAAAAATAATCGTAACTCACTAAGCCACAGATCCTTCTTTCATTTTTTCTGCATTTTCAGCAAACTGTAAAGCATCAATCAGCTCCTGAACACCACCATCCATTACCCCACTGAGGTTATATAAGGTCAAACCAATACGGTGATCGGTTACCCTTCCTTGCGGATAATTGTAGGTTCTGATCTTAGCCGAACGGTCTCCGGTAGAGACCATCGTTTTACGACGGGCAGCAATATCTCCGTTTTTCTTCTGTAACTCTATATCATATAGTTTACTGCGAAGCATTTCCATCGCGATCACCCGGTTACCCAGCTGTGAACGTTCTTTCTGACAAACCACAACAATACCCGAAGGTCTGTGTGTCAGCTGAACTTTAGTTTCTACCTTATTTACGTTCTGACCACCTGCACCACCAGATCTGGACGTCTGCAGGTCGATATCTGCCGGGTTAACGTAAAGGTCAATCTCTTCAGCTTCCGGCAATACGGCTACCGAAGCTGCTGATGTATGCACCCTACCCTGCGTTTCTGTATCCGGAACACGCTGTACACGATGAACACCAGACTCATATTTCAATTGCCCGTAAACATCCTCTCCGCTTACTTTAAGGATCACCTCTTTGTAACCACCGGCCGTACCTTCTGTTACATCTATGGTTTCTACAGACCAGCCTTTTTGCTCAAAGAACCGGCTGTACATTCTGTACAAGTCACCAGCAAAAAGAGCGGCTTCGTCACCACCTGTACCACCCCTGATCTCAAATACTGCATTTTTAGCATCCTCAGGATCTTTAGGGATCAGCATCAGCCGAACTTTTTCTTCCAGTTCTTCCTGTTGCTTCAGTAAAAGTTCCAGTTCCTCTTTAGCCATCTCACGCAACTCCGCATCTTTCTCATTGGAAAGAATGTCTTTATTGGCGTCGATGTTACTCATCACGTTTTTATAGATCTTATACTCGTCTACTATCTTACCTAAATCCTTATACTCTTTATTTAAAGCTGCAAAACGCTTCATATCCTGAACGGTATCAGGATTACTCAACTGCTCTTCTACATCCTCCCAGCGCAATTTAATGGCTTCTAATTTTTCTAACATATCGTTCTAAAGAAAATTATTTTCATTCACTTTTATCTCCGGCAGTAAACAAACAGCCGGATGTATAGCGTAGCGTTATTTATTTGGACCACAAAAATAAGGTTTTTCGATCAATTATTTCGACTCAAAATAATTAAGGCATAGCTCATTGCCGTCAAAAACAGCATAAGAATAAAAATTAAGCCATTCACCAAGGTTAACATAGCGGCTATTTTCATTCAACCGCAGGTCTAATGGTAAATGACGGTGCCCAAAAATAAAATAATCATAATGGGTTTTCTGCAAGACCTCTTTGGCGTAAACAGCTAACCATTCGTTCTCCATTCCCATGAACTTTTCTTTACTCACCCCATCGGGCGTGGTACCTGCAGCCCGGCTACTGGATGACCAGCCATTAGCGACACCCATTCCTATTCTGGGTGGTACCAGTGAAAAAAGCCACTGGCAAACCGGGTTTCTGAAAATTTTTCGCAGAAATTTATACTTACGATCGCCGGGGCCCAATCCGTCGCCATGATGAAGGTAAAAACGCTTTCCGTTTCTTTCCATTTCAAATTCATCACTGATGATTTGTATGCCCAGTTCTTTGGTAAAATAATCATTTACCCACATGTCATGGTTCCCCTTAAAGAAATAGATCTTAATGCCCTGGTCAGACATCTGTGCCAGTTTACCCAGCAAACGAACAAAACCTTTGGGAACTACCGTTTTGTATTCGAACCAGAAATCGAAGATATCTCCCATTAAAAAGAGCTCACTGCAGCTTGGTTCTATGTAATTTAACCAGCGAACAATACGATTTTCCCGGATCCTGCTGGTCTTTTCATCAGGAGATCCCAAATGGAAATCAGAGGCGAAATATATGTTTTTTACCATCTCTGGGGGCAAAGATAAACAAATTTCGATCGGTGTTTTGTCAAAAAGTTCTAGGAGTTATATAGAATATTTCTTGATAACCCGTTTATTCAAACAAAAGTTTGTAAATTCGCCCCAAAATTTAAATACATGATTTCTACAGATATAGCCATCATTGGCGCCGGCCCCGTAGGTTTATTTGCGATTTTTGAAGCAGGATTACTCAAAATGCGTTGTCATTTAATAGACTATCTTCCACAGGTTGGAGGACAGCTTTCTGAGATTTATCCCAAGAAGCCAATTTATGACATTCCTGGTTATCCAACTGTTTTGGCACAGGAGCTCATTGACAACCTAATGGAGCAAGGTAAACCATTTCACCCTGGTTTTACTTTGGGCGAGCGTATTGAAGGCCTGGAGAAACGTGGCGAAGGTGATTTTGTGCTGACCACCAATATGGGAACGATCATTGAGTCGAAAGTTGTGGTTATTGCTGGCGGACTGGGTTGCTTTGAGCCCCGTAAACCCGCAGTTGCAGGACTGGAGCAATTCGAAAATGGCCGTGGTGTAAATTACATGATCCTGGACCCTGAACAGTACCGCGGACAGAAAATGGTGATTGCCGGTGGTGGTGACTCTGCCCTGGACTGGACCATCTTTTTAGCCGATATTGTAGAAGAACTGACCCTGGTTCACCGTAGCGAGAGCTTCCGTGGCGCACCGGATTCTGTAAATAAAGTGATGGCTCTTGCCGAAAGCGGACGCATCAACTTAATATTAAACAGCAATTTAAATTCTGTTTCAGGTTCTGGAAAACTGGAGAATGTGGAAATCATTCATAACAAATCTTTAGAGGTAACCAATGTTGCTGCCGACCATTTAATTCCTTTGTTCGGACTAAGCCCTAAATTGGGTCCGATTGAGCAATGGAACCTGAACATCAACAAAAGTGCGATCGAGGTGAATACAGACGACTATTCAACCAATATCCCGGGAATCTACGCTATTGGGGATATCAACACCTATACAAACAAATTGAAATTGATCCTTTGTGGTTTCCATGAGGCTGCATTGATGAGCCACAGTGCTTACCAGTACATGAACCCAGGCGTTAAATACACCATGAAATACACCACCGTTAATGGCGTAAGCGAATTTTAATTATGGAAGAGAACAACATTAATATACATGTACAAAATGCAGATGGCAGCTTAACCACTCTGGAAGCGCCTGTTGATATGGGCCTGAGCCTGATGGAGTTTTTAAAAGCCTGCGAATATGATATTTTAGCGACCTGCGGAGGTATGGCACTTTGTGCAACCTGCTGTGTGGATGTACTTGAAGGCGAAGACAAACTGAACGAAATGTCTGACGATGAGTACGCCATGCTGGATACGTTACCAGACGTTTTACCGAATTCCAGACTGGCTTGCCAGTTACAGTTAAACCCTGCTATGGAGGGTTTAACTGTAAAATTACATGGTGGATTAGACTAGTTATCCATGGCCAGGTTTTTCCTGGCCGGATCTCCAATCGTTTTATATTCTCCTGTACCTTTTAAAATTACAAGCATTTTAGGTGTATTGTTCAATACAGATTTTGCTGCTGCAAATTCCTTATCATACTGAAATGCTTGTAATACTTTTCCTTTTTCAAAATAGTACCGGCTTACAATCTGTGTTTCCAGCGCTTTCCTGATTTCTTCTTTGTAAGTATAAAGGTCCTCTTTTTTAGCGGTTTGCATTTTTGCCCTTAGATCATCCAGATCGGCTTTGACAGCAGGCAGGTTATTCTCTTTCTCTGCTTCTGTTCTAAGGTCAGACAATAAACGTTCTGCATTTGAAGTGTACTTATAATCTTTATCTGCAAGAGAGCTTACAAATTGCTCATAATCCTTATCTGAGACCTTAAAGTCTGCAGCAGGGGAAATGGATTTATTGCTCTTCTTATAGGAATTGGCAAAATCAAAAAACAGATTTTTACTGATCAGCGAAATGGTAATGGGACTATATTTCTTGGCATCCACAAAAACGTCCGGATAAATCCCGTTTCCATTATAAACATTCCTGCCGCCTTTGGTGCTGAATTTTGTAATCAGCGAATCGGCTATTTTAACTCTTTTACCTCCTTCACCTTTACGGGAATAATCTATTGCCTGGATACATCTGCCAGATGGGGTAAAATACTTGGCTACGGTAACCTTTACAAGGCTGTTGTATGGCAGATTAAAGGTTTGCTGGACCAATCCTTTTCCATAGCTCCGCTGACCAACGATGACGGCCCTGTCCAGGTCCTGTAAAGCACCTGCAACAATTTCGGAGGCCGAGGCTGAGGAACCACTAACCAGTACCACAAGCGGCACCTGTGGGGCTATGGGATCACTAACCGTTTTATAACTGATGGTCTTCTCCGGATTTCTTCCTTTTTGCGTAACGATGAGCACATCTTTATTCACAAAAAGATTCACAATTTTAACAGCTTCCTGCAGGATACCACCTCCATTGTACCTCAGATCCAGTACAATTCCTTTAGGTTGTTTCTTCGTCAGGTTCTGCACCGCATCTTTTACTTCCTGTGCAGAGTTCTCCAAAAATTTATCCAGCCGGATATAAGCAATATCATCTATTATTCCTGAATAAGAAACATTTGGAAGTTTAATCTCTTCCCGGATTAAGGTTTTGTTCAAAACGGCTCCTTCCCGGATGATCAGCAAATCTACAGAAGAACCTTTTGGCCCTCTGAGCAATTGCGTAACCTGACTTCTGTCCTTGCCTTTCACTTCCACACCGCCAATACGTACAAACTGGTCTCCGGGTCTGACGTCTTGTTTGTTGGCCGGATAACCTTCTGTTACTTCATTTACAAAAAGTTTTCCTTCAATAAAGACCGTGCTTGCACCTATTCCTCCGAATTGGGTGCTGACATACTTTAGTTTATAGTCTTCTATTTCAGACTCAGGAATATATTCTGTATAAGGATCAAGTCCATCGAGCATGGCATCAATGCCTGTTTTCATGAGATCAGACGGGTTGGTCTCATCTACATAATTAATGCTGACTTCCTTGTAAAGGGAGGCAAAAATATCAAGATTCTTGGACACCTGGAAAAGATCTTCTTTAAAAGACCAGGTCAGCGCAGCGGTTGCGATTAACCCGGCAGCAATAAAGGGTTTATATTTTATCATAATCTATTACCATCTGGATCGGCCAAAGCCTTATTGATGGTAAATTCAACATATTTCCTGTCTCTTTTGATCAGGCTCATCAATTGATTCACCAATTCTTCTTCCTGTCCCGGGGTAAAGGAGATGTTCTCTCCTGCCAGTTCACGGTACTTTCTTAAAAATTTGATCTTAACTTTTTGCGCTGTTTCAGGAGTAAGTGTAAAATTTGCCATAATGCAAAAATATAAATAATTGTAATACGATAAATCTTATTTATGAGCGGGTGCACCTTTTATATCCAAATCTTTTATTTTCTCCCGGATTCTTCTCATAAAGGATATGCCCGGATCGGTTTTTTCCGTCCTGTAGGCTGAATCCGTTTCTTTCCATAGCGGAGTTCCCCTGAACAAATTATACTCATAATGCCCGATTACATATTCTATAGGATATTTGCTCTTTAAAGAACGGATCAGTTGTTCATTCGCCTCTAACTGCGCTTCTGTTAAGGGCCATTTCTCTCCACCAACATTTTCAACACCAATAGCGCAATAGTTTAGCCCGATTACATGTCTGGCCAGAATCGTATCCGGCAAGAGCTGATAAATGGTCCCGTCACGGTCAATAAGATACTGTGAGGATACATTTAAACTGCTTGCAGAGGTGAGTTCTCTCCTGGCTCCTGGCAAAGTAGAGCTATTGAATACGTTAAAAGTTTTCTCCGCAGAAGGGATTTCGGTCCAGTGAAGCACAATCATAGTGGGTTTAATAGTAGGTTCTGCTTGCTGTAGTCCATGTCTTTTTTCAAGATATTCCAGAGAAAGCTGTTTTCTTTCTTCATCAAAAATGATGGGCTTCTGAATAACGGGATAGATTTTTTGGGCATAAGCTCCGGATATTGCTAATAAGCTAAGCAGCGCGGAGAGGAATAATTTATGAAGTATTGAATTCGGTTTCATAGATACAATTATAAGGACAAAGGCCCTTGCAAAGGGCCTTTGTTGGTAAAAAGAATTAATTTTTATCCCACCATAGCGGGGTTAATAAACGATATTTTTCAGAGTTGTCTCCCACATTATCCGGGTTACGGGTTTGTTCATTGGTTTCATATACCATACCTCTGATCCACTGATTATCGTTATTCGCATCGAAGATTACCGTATTAAGGTTCAAAGGTCTTTTTAAAGAGGGGCCATAAATGGCCTGGCTAAAATCAGACCGACGCATATCTACCCAGGTTTCAGGATTAAGACAAAGTGTGATGTATTTTTGACGCATAATATGGCTCAGACCCTGTGTAAGATTTGCAAAATGCGCAGCCAGACCATCTGTTAGCTGAGCGCTCCAATAAGAGGCTATTTCTGCCTGAGTAACACCCAGTTTGCGCATATTGGACTTCACTCCTTCTTCATAGGCGGTCAATGCCCCATTGATGTCTCCTGACCTTAATCGTGCTTCAGCTTCAATCAGTTTGACTTCAGAATAAGTGATGAATGGAAAGGGAGAAGTTTGTTTGGTATAAAAACCGCTATTACTAAAACTGCCATAATCATTACCATTGGTCTTTGCTGCGTCTCCATTTTGCCCGTTAGCCAGAATCCCCTGTCCACCTACAAGTCCGCCACCAGATCTCAAACCTCTATACTGGCCATCAGATAGGGCTGGCTTCATGATCCTGCTGATCCGTGGATCTTTTACCATAGTATTAGTGACCGGCAATGAGGTCAGCATATTCACAAAGAACTGGCTCCAGGTAAAATATCGCGGATTATAGCCCCCATCATTTGGATTCGTTGACGATACCACAAAACCACCCCAGCTGTACCAGGGATTTTCATCGGTTTGCAGTCCATTTGGCAGATAGGGAAATTCGGCATCCATTCCATCTGCATTAAAGGCCTTGGTACAGGCTTCAATTATTTTAGCAGGCTTATATAAATCACTCTTTTTAGAAAGGTGATTCAAATATCTGGCTTTTAAGGCCCAAGCGAACCGCTTCCATTTACTTACATCCCCCTGAAATAAAATATCCCCTGCAGCAGAATTCAGTGTAGTTTTGTTTACCGGGTTGTCAAATGCGACTATTGCATCATCCAAAAGCTTGTCTATCCGTTGATATGCCGTTTGCTGGTCCTGCATTTTAGGTGTTAAAGACAGCTGGGTCTTTCCATTATAAAATTCATCAATTACAATTGCACCATATTGGTCCGCTAACATACCAAAATTCATTGCGAGAAGAGTTTTACCAGCGCCGACAAAACAAGGGCTTCCTTCCTCTTCTCCTAAATTAATAAGGTCTATAATATTTGGCATCGTATACACATATGTATTCTGCCAGCAAAAATAACTAGCGGTAAAGCGCCAGGTTTCTGCATTTAAATTTGTTCCTGTTAGTAATTTTGTAACTCCGTATTGAGTTAAGCCGGCCACTTCTCTCGATCCACGCCAAAGCGCAGCGCCATTTGAAGTCGTAATTGCGCCAACCAACCTATTGGCCGCTGAAACTTTGGTGGGATTATTTGGATCTACATTGACATCCAAAAATTTCTTGCATGAACTCACTGTTATCAATGCCCCCAAGGCAAGACAAGCTATTCCTTTTTTTATTATCGTATTCATTTTTTGTCCTCCTAATTAAAACGTTAATTTTAAACCGACATCAAAACCTTTAGTTGCCGGAACACCGAGATTATCAAAACCAAAGGATCCTGAACCACCTACACCAGCACCGCTGCCCGATACTTCCGGATCTATTCCAGAATATTTCGTAATCAATATTAGGTTACGGCCTGTCGCACTAAATGATAAGCCCTTAATTTTGATTCTGCCAAGATATTTCGTAGGCATATTATAAGTTAAGGTTGCATATCTTAACCTAGTCCAACCACCATCTTCTACAAAATCATAACCCTGATTTGCATAAATGGTCTGATAATAGTTTTGGTTCAAAGGAACCGAAAGGGTATTTTGGGCACCAGTAGATTCAATGATACCATCGAATACCTTATTTCCCCGATCAAGGGTTTTTGTACTTAAACCAGAACGGACTAAAGCATTCTCAGTGGCATTAAAAACTTTTCCACCTACTCGGACATCTACCATAAACGAGAACATAAAATCCTTGTAGTTGAAGGTATTGGTGATCCCGGCATTAAATTTTGGATTCCTGTCGCCAAGATTGTTAAGGATAACGGAGACCTGAGGATATCCCTTATTGTCCAGCAAAAGCTGACCTTGGGCATTGCGCTTCCATACGTTCCCATTAATCCCAAACAAACTTCCGCCCAGAAAAGCCGCACCTTGGGCTACATTCGCTGCCGCCCAGGCATCTGAAATCTCTATACGATCTAATTTTCCGGGCAATTCTTTCACTGTAGAAGTATTATGCGCAAAATTCACATCAATAGACCACCTGAAATCTCCGCCGGTTATAGGTTTGGTATTCAACACAATTTCCACTCCTCTGTTTTGAATGGACCCCCCATTGAGTGTGGCCAGAAAAGAACCTGATGAAGGCGGTGTGCGGGTAATCAAAATTTGATTATCCGACTTACTATTGTAATAAGTAATATCTATTCCAAAACGGTTTTTAATAAACCTCAGATCGACACCAGCCTCAAAAGCCCGGGTAAATTCTGGTACCAGAGAGGGATTTCCAAAAGCATTATTTGAATTGATGATAAACCCCCTTGGATTAATGGTAAAACTATTGGTTAGAGTGGCCAGAGCGGTGCTTAGTGAGTAAGGAGCTGCATCTTTACCCACATTAGAGAAAGCTGCCCTAATTTTACCATAAGAAAAAATCCGATCATCCGACTTCGCACCTAGTTCTTTAAGGAGATCTGTTAAGATCACTGAAGCACTTACTGAGGGATAAAAAAAGGATTGATCTTTAACCGGTAAAGTGGAAGACCAATCGTTCCTCCCTTTAAAGTTAAGGTATGCAATCCCCTTCCAATCGGCATTAAAATCACCGAACCAGCTAAAGATCCTTCTACGGGTTAAACTTTCAGAGGTTGTTCTATCTTGCGACCTTGTATTGTTAATGCTGGCAAAAGTCGGATCAATAAAATTAGCAGAAGCTGAGTTTACAACTTGTGCAGACGACATTTCAATATTATTTCCGATAGAAAGACTTAAATTAATATCAGAACCAATCTTCTTTTTACCAGTTAAAATGGCGGTGGAAGTGGTAATCTGGGTCGTGCCCAGCGATTCTGCTATTGCACCTTTCAGTGCATCTGTCTCTACTGTTCCGGGCATCCTAATCGACTTAAAGCTTTCTGTGTAATAGTCAGTACCCAATCGGTAGGAGAAATTCAAGAAGCTAAAAGGATTATAATCCAGGTTTCCCTGTGCAATAATCCGATTTACATTACTCGTAAAAGGCTTGTTTTGAATCGTCCAATAAGGATTATCATTCCCTGTTGTGTTGAGAATTTTCTGTGAACCGTCTGGATTCAGATAATCTTTCATATCTAAGTTCCTTGGCCAGTACAACACCCCCATAATACCGTTTGCACTACCTTGAGAAAGATACTCCCGGTCGGTTCTGACATAATTAGCATTTCCCCCAACAGTTAATTTTTCACCAACTTTGGTATCTGCATTGATCCTGAATGATTTCTTTTTAAAAGTGGAATTGTCTACAATTGACCCCTGATCAACCAGCGAAGCTGACGTATAATAATGCGTCAGATCAGAACTCCCACTTACTGAAACATCGTGCGTTTGCGCAAAAGCATTCTTAAAAAAATTGCCCAGGTTATCATATACTTTCTCTCCTGGCGCAAAAGCAGGCCCCCATGAATTCTGGGCTGTCGCACTGTAAACACCTTGCTCTCCCTGCTTAAACTGAGACTGCATTTCAGGCAATTTATTAACATGATCAAACGAGAAACTATTTTGATAGGTTACCCTTGCTGCTCCTCCTGAACCCTTTTTGGTAGTGATCACCACTGCCCCTGAAGCTGCACGAATGCCATACAGAGCCGCAGCAGCCGGTCCTTTCAACACCGTAATGGTTTCAATATCCTCCGGATTAATATCCACCGCCCTATTAGATGCAGGCCCTACAGAGGCTGCAAAACCACCCTGACCAACCGGCGTGCTGTTGTCAACAGGAATACCATCCAGAATAAACAGAGGCTGATTGTTCCCACTGAGCGAACTCCCTCCTCTGATCATAATATTTGCAGAGGAACCAGCTGCACCACTCGAATTTGTAATCTGTACTCCGGCCACCTTTCCTTGCAGTGCATTCACAATATTAGGCTGCTGAGAATCGACAATTTCCTGAGCTTTAACATTCTGTGTAGAGAATCCCAAGCTTCTGATTTCCTGTTTTACTCCAAAAGCGGTTACTGCAACTTCATTTAAGGTTTTACTGTCCTGTTTTAATTTAACGTTAATGACTTTTGCACCATTAACAGCTATTTCCTGAGATACTGTACCTATAAAGCTAAAGACAAGTGTTTCATTGCTTTCTGCCTTAATAGAGTAACGACCTTCAGTATCTGTACTGACACCTCCGGTTTTGCCTTTAATTTTTACTGAAACACCAGGCAGCGGCAAACCGTCGTCTGCTGATGTCACTTTTCCTGTTACTGTTATTTGCTGGGCCATGACTTGAGTGGTTAAAACAAGTGTACACCAGAATAACATGAGTAGTTTTCTTTTCATGATGAATTTGGGTTTAGATTGTTGATAGATTATTTAGAATTTACATAAGCACATGGATTGGGAGCAAAAACCAAAAAACAAAACAGGCAGCACTTTATCCGTGCTGCCTGTTGATTCTATTTAGAGTGGTACTTCATTATTTCACCTTCAAAGTAATTAAAGATCCCTTTTTAGATAAAGTGTTCTTATTGACAACTTCGACCTCCAGAACAATGGCTGTTCCGGTAGCCAGGCCAGCAGGAACAGGATAACTCAGAATCAATGAATCTGTACGGCTTACAGACGAATAAGCCTTTTGATAAGCCGTAGTTGATACCAGCTGCTGAGCTCCAGTACCTACTGTTGCCCTTAGGTTAATCTTGTCAATCGGATCATCAGACCAGTACCTTAAATCCAGGGGAACCGGCGTTCCCGAAGTCACGTTTGCAGTAGCGGGCGATTGAATGGTAAAACTGGCAACAACCGGCACCTTACCTATAACTGTAATATTATCCTGCAACCATTGATCTGGCGCGTTCTTTTTACATGCAGTGGTCAACAGCATCACCGAAAAAAGACCTGCAACCATTATTGATATATTCGTTTTCATTTTCTCTTAATTAATTGAACAACCATATTTTTTGGGCCTGATTTGGAATCTTAGGCACGTTAGGATTTCGTCCTGGTTCATTATCAGGGTATTTTGCCCGCTGAACATAGACATTGCCTAAAAGATTTTTATTAGGCTGTTTCAATCCAGGGTAAATAGCAGCATCGTATTGATAACGCCTCATATCGGTCCAGGTTTCCATTTGCAGAAATAGGGCAATGTATTTTTGAAGCATGATATCCGTAATCGTGATATTTCCATTCTTAGTGATAACTGCATTTGTTGTATAAGTGGTTATATCGCCGTCTGAAACCCCAAGTTTCAGCATATTTCCTTTTATACCATTAATATAAGCGGTATATGCACCGGCTTTGTCTGTTCCAATCAGGGCTTCAGCCTTAATAAATTGCATCTCTGCATACGTCAATATTGGAACAGGAGATGTCCTTGCACCATAATAGGTTTTATCCGTTACATCTGAGTTTGCCAGGATTGCACCAGGATCGGTACTCAGTGCACCAACTGGCCGGCCTACATAGGTAGCGGCCCCTGCGTTATCAAATAACTTTGGCAATCTTGGATCTATTACCCCGCTAAAATATCCTGTGCCATTCATCAGGTTCACCAGGAAATAAGAAGGACGACCTTGTTTTGCTGTAATTGCAGGTTGGCCCAGATTTGTATACCATGGACTTGGTCTTTCCTGAGAGTATTTCAACTGTAAATCTACAGCTCCCTTTTGGTCATCAATAGCAGAGGAAACATCAGAGATGGCCTTGGCAAGATTGGCCGGATCTTTTTTAGACAAATGAAGATAATAACGCGCCCGGGCTCCATAAGCTACTTTTTGCCAGCTGGCAATTGTTCCTCCAAAAATAAGATCACTTGTTCCAACTTTTAAACTTGCAGTTGTGGGAACTGGTTTAGCCAGATCGGCAATTGCTCCATCCAAAAGAGCCTTTAGGGAAGTGTTATAGATATCCTGTTGCGCATCATAAGTCGGACTTGGAACAGTTGGCCCTTTGAAAGCCTGGCTGTAAGGCAAATCTCCCCAGATGTCTGTACTTTGCATTAAAGTCAATGCAAAAAGCACTTTGCCAATCCCAGAATACTGAGGAGCTCCAAGCTTTTCTGCACGGTCAATCATATCTTTTAAGTTTGGCATCGCATCTCTGTAAGCAGACTCCCAGATATTGTCAAATCCGTAAGGATTATAAGAGTCTATATTTGCTTCATAGGAGTTAAAACCAGCTAAATATTGTGGATAGCTATTTCCATATTGTCCTACATTAAAAAAAGAGGTTGCGGTAAACTGAATAGTTGAACCTAAAAGGCCTGATAAATTCGCCTGATCGGGAGTTAGCCTTGAAGGATCATCATTAATGTCCAGGGCCTTCTTGCAAGCACCAAGCGATGCCGCAAAAACAACCATCATAACCAGGACTTTTATATTTATTCTTTTCATTTTTTTAGAAATTAACATTTACACCAACGTATACACTTCTTGTAGAAGGAATACCTGTTCCTACATAACCAACAGAGTTTGATCCAGCACCATAAGCACTCGCTTCCGGATCAAATCCATTAAACGGTGTGCTTAACCACAGGTTATTTCCCGTTACAGAAAGCGATGCAGATTTAATAAAAGTTTTATTCAGCCATTTTTTTGGCAACTCATAAGCGAGTGAAACATTTTGCAACCTTACCCATGAAGCATCCTGAAAACCATTGTTTTCTGTAGAAAGTCTGTACGCAAAACTATTGTTATAAAAGCTTTGGTCAATCAGGGCAGCTTTGTCGTTTGGAACATACACAGGATTTGCCGCAGTACCGGTATTCTTAACGCCTTTAAAAATCACCATTTCATTTCTCATTTGCGTTTCTGCACCTATACCAGTCGTATATCTTTGTGTTCTCGGTATATCGAACACATCGCCGCCCTTTTTAAAGCTGAACAGGAAAGAGAATGTAAATCCTTTATAATTTAATGTACTGCCAATACCGCCAACCCAGTCCGGATAGGCATTTCCAACCAGGAAGTTATCTGACAATTGTTGAGTGGTCGACGGATATCCGTTGGCATCAAGAATAAGTTGTCCATTATACGGGCTGCTTGGATCAGACACCCTTAAATAAGGCCAGCCGTACCAGTCTCCAGGTCTGCCGCCAGTTTTAATGATTTGCTTAACCCATGGTGTTTCCGGATTAAATTGAATTTCGCTTACTCCGGGAGGCATTGATAACACACGTCCTTTTGTTTGTGACCAGTTGGCATTGATGTCCCATTTAAACTCTGGTGTATTGATCACATTGGCTGTCAGCAAAAACTCCAGTGAGTTGTTACGGATTTTACCTGCATTAGTCACGAAAATATCAAAACCAGAAGCGTAACTGATCGGAACTGGAACGATCTGATCAACACTATTCAGTATCGCATAGTTCGCATCCAGAGTAATTCTGTTTTTCAGAAAATGAAACTCTCCCCCAAACTCCAATCCTTTTGTCCTCTCCGGACGCAGAGATTCGGAACCAACTTTAATATCTCTTCTTACCCCGCTCACACCGCTAAAAGCCTGAAGTGTGGAATAATACTCTCCGATTTGATAAGGGTCTGCATCTTTACCAACTTCAGCATAAGAAGCCCTTAACTTACCATAATTGAAGATGGGGTTGTCTTGCAGTCCCAAAGTCTCTGTAAAAACATAAGAAAGACTGGTTGACGGATAAAAGAAAGATCGGTTTTTAGCCGGTAGTGTAGATGACCAGTCATTTCTTCCTGTCACGTTCATGAACACTGTATTGTCATAACTCACCGTCAGGTCACCAAAAACACCAATGATGTTCTTTTTAGTCGGAAAAGTTGTCGGGTTATAGACATTGTAATTGTTAATGCTTTCCACATTAGGAACTACAGCCTGTGTTCCATTTAAGGAAAGGTTCGTTCCGTTAATATGAGTAAAGGAATGTCCAAGCAAGAAATTCACATTCCATTTGTCACCAAATTGCTTAGAAGCCCTGGCAAAGAAATTAGAGTTGATTTCATTATAACTGATCCGTTGTTCTGTCATAGATCCCAATGGGCTAATTAACAAACCAACCTCGTTATACACTTGTCTGAAATCCGTATAATGATCCAAACCTGCTTTATAATTGAACGTCAGCCAGTCAGTCGCCTTATATTCAACACCGAGATTTCCTATAAGTCTGTTTACATTATCCCTTAAGTATGCATTCTCTGTGAAATAGAACGGATTTTGTATAGAGGCATTATATGTTTTTTCCGAACCATCAGGGTTTAGATAGTTTGTCAGATCTACTGTATTGGTAGAGCGCATTAAATAATAAATGGTTCCGGAGGATACACCGGTACGAGGATTCTTTCCTCCTGAATTGATATAATTTGCAGACCCCTCAAACTTCAACTTATCAGAAGCTTTTAGGGTTCCGGCGAGCTTTATAGATGTTTTTCCGTAATCTGAGTTTGGAACTACGCCATCCTGAGTAGAGTTCGCAATGGAAGTAAAATAGGTGGCACTTTCATTTCCACCACTAAAAGTGAAAGAGTTTTGGGCCTGATGGCCTGTTTTAAAAAACAAATCATAAGGATTATAAGTTGGAATTCCTTCTATTTTAGGTCCCCAGGAATTAACCGTCGGAATGTATGCCCCATTGTTTCCATTACCATAGGCGGTTTGAATAGCTGGCTTAGTGGCTACATCGTCAAAGCTATAAGACGATTTGAAACTAAAAGCCGGCTTTCCACCTTTACCAGATTTTGTTGTAATGATTACCGCACCATTTGCTGCTCTCAGACCATAAAGAACTGATGCAGCCGGACCTTTCAGAATAGTCATGGTTTCGATGTCATCTGGATTGATGTCCGCTGCCCTGTTGGTATTTTGGAAATTATCATTGAGCTGATCTGTATTATTGGAAATAGGAATTCCGTCTACAACAAACAAGGGCTGGTTATTTGCCGAAGGATTCAAAGAGTTAATTCCCCGAATCTGGATCCTTGATCCTGAACCTGCAGCTCCGCCGGCACTGGTAATCTGCACACCAGAAGCTTTGCCTTTTAATGCGTTGATTACATTGGATTGATTGGTATTGGCAATGTCTGCAGCCTTAATTTCCTGAGTTGCATAGCCCAAAGCCCGTTTCTGTTGCTTAACGCCTAATGCGGTTACTACAACCTCATTTAAATTGTTTGCCGCTGGCTTTAACACCACATTTAAATTGCTGTTATTACCCACAGGAATTTCCTGGGCGATCATCCCGATATAGCTGAATACCAGCACATCAGACGAGGTGGCTTTAATGGAATAGACACCATTCGTATTGGTCTGAACGACCGTACTGCTGCCCTTTATCTTTACAGATACTCCAGGGATAGGCATCAGATCATCAGAGGAGGTCACCTTTCCGGATACCGAAATTTGCTGGGCCAAGGCCTGCGTAGCCAGCATAAAGGTTCCCCATAACAATAGGAGTAGTTTTTTTTTCATAATGAATTGGTTAAGATTAAGTTTATCTCATTCAGCATAATTTATTTTGCGTCTTTATGCGTCTTTATGCAATAAATTTAAAAAAATATATTATTAAAAAATCATTTCGAGAAAAAAAGCACTTAAAATTCAATTAAACAGCCTTTTACATGCAGTAATTTGCGTGTTTAAACATGATAAAATAGATTTAATATAAAGCACAAAGGCCCCAATAGGGGCCTTTGTGCTTTATATTAAAGTAAGTACTGTATTTTCCGGATAAAAAATACTTTATTAAAAAGTTGGATCCGCAGGAGTATTCGGATTATTATCCCTTTCTGTGAATGGATAAGGGAAAAAGTTTCTTTTCCTCTCCGAGTTTGGCCTTCCGAACCTCCGCATATCTTCAATCTTTAGTCCCGACATATACAATTCAATGCATCTGTGTTTATAGATCAAGTCCAGTAATTGAGCTTGAGTATAAGTTCCTGTGAGCGGAGGTAGGGCGGCACCTACGCCAAAGTGATCAGATGCAGGAGTCTTTGTTACCACCTTATTTAGCTCAATCAAGGCATTAGTAAGATCTGGCTGACGGGCATAAGCCTCTGCTTTGATCAGAGTAATTTCTCCCGGCAAAAATACTGGAATAGGACTATCCAAAGCAGCAGCAAACCCTTTAATACCTAAAAATGGCGCCTTAGGTATCGGCTGAGTATAAAATGCAACCCGTTTATCGTCAGTATCAGGAATAAAAGCACCAGATAAACCCAATTTAACATCAGTTGGCTGAAACACATTATTTGTAGATGTTGCGATATCATAAATCGGATTAAAGGTTTGTGAATCAAAATCAAAAGTAGAATATCCTACTGGATCAACTAAAGTAGCCGTTGTCAAAGCCAAAGAAATATTCCCTGCAAAAAGGGCATAGCGCGCCTTTAAAGCAAGCAAGGTATTTTTGACGTTTATATTTTTTGGGACACTTGCGATAAAACTGGCACTCGGCTGGCTTGCCGCGATCACCGCCAGTGCATTATCAATCACGGCAATTGCTTTATTAAATCCTTCAACTCTCGTGATATATCCTATATTAGCACCAATACCCGCAGGAATCTTTTCCCAATACTGCGACAAATTTCCAATTGCTAAAGCCTTAAACACACTAGTATAAGCAATTAAGCCCGCCGCGTAATCTTTATCAGGCAAATTTGCCGCATTTGTAATAACGTTATCTGCATCAAAAATAATCTTATTAGAAACGCTCCATAAATTACCAAGAGTAGTATTTGTTCCATCCACACTATTTCCGCCTGTAAACAATTGCAGTTCCGGTATATTTCCAGAATTACGTAATAATAGCTCATTTGTGACGAACCCATTAGCCTCAACAGAATTAAAATATACTCCCGTCCTTCCGGCCGAATACAGCTTCTGAAGACCAACAGCAATACCTGTTAGCCCCCGGGAGGAGTTTAACACGTCTGTAGCCAAAGCCGCATTCGGATCTTTGTATTCTTTTTTACAGGAAGTAGAAGCCAATATCAAGGAGGCCACAAGTATTATTTTATATATATATAAATTTTTCATATCTGATCTTTTTGAAATTAAAACTTAACCTGTACTCCTAAAGTAAACGTACGTGGAATTGGTACGGAACCAAAATCAATATTACGCAGCAATGTTGATTGCCCACCTGAATTTAATTCGGGATCATATCCTTTATAATTGTCCCACGAAACCAAGTTTCTACCACTTAAATTAATTGTAAGATCCTGTAAAAACTTAACTTTTCCCACATTATAGCTTAAGGATACTTCTCTTAATTTGATAAATGAACCGTTATCAATCCGCCATTCTTCAACAGCATAAGCACCAGCAACATAACCTCTAGGCAACTGACCTAACTCCTCTTGTTCTGCAACCTTACCATTTCCGACACCCTGACGCGTACGCCAGTCGGCATTCCACACATCTCCTCCATGAACATCATCCAACTGGATGTGCAAATTGAACTTTTTATAAGAAAAATCGTTAACAAAGGAAGCCGTATATGCAGGATTTGGATTACCTATCACTTTACGTAAAGTTGTTCCGGTTGGCATTCCATTTGCATCTCTCTGAGGGGTAAAGGTAGTAGACGAGGTTTGGATTCCTCGTTCGGTTTGTGGAATACCCGCCGCATTTGTCAGCAAACTTCCATCCGGATTTCTGGCGAAAAATGTACCATAGAAAACACCAATTGGCTGTCCGTCAATAATGGCCACAGGAGCACCAGGATTGGTTGTGATCAGCCTCAATGCACCAGTACCAACTGCCTCATTTCTATTTCTATTAAATATAAAAGTAGTATTCCATTTGAAATTTCGGCCTGAAACAGGTGTACCGGTTAGCATTAACTCCATACCTTTATTTTCTAAAGAGCCATTATTATCCAATAAACCCGTATAACCATTCGTAGGTGCGATAACCACCGGAATTAAGAGATCCTTTACTTTTTTATTATACCAGTTAAACGTTATACCCAAACGATTTGAAAAGAAGGAGAGATCCGTTCCAAGCTCCAATTCCCGCTGACGTTCAGGCCTTACATTTACATTCGCCAGGGTATTACTTCCTGTAAAACCAGTACTACCTAAAAGAGGATTGGAATAATACTCATTGAAGCGGTCATAAGCACCGATACCGGTTAAGTTTCCTGATTCTCCATAAGCACCACGAATTTTAAAAGTATTCCACCACGCAGATACGCCCAGATCTTTCCAATAATCCGCTGAGGAAAGTACATAACTCACATTTCCTTTTAGATAGGTCTGTGTGCGGTTAGCACTACTGAATACCGAAGACTGATCTACTCTCAATGCACCAGTAACAAACAAATGATCTTTATATTTAAAATTTTGCTGTAAATAAGCCCCGCTGATGGTAAACTCCGAACGTCGGTCAACATTTGGAAGCACAGTACTTGCACCGTTCACCGTTTCAATAAATGGCGCCAAGCCACGTCCGTTAAGCAAAGAATACAAATCTTTCTGATATTGAAAAGACCCTCCGAGCTGAGTTGTAGACAATAATTTATCCGTTATTTTGGTGTCATAGGTAACATTTAACTCGTTATTAAACATCGTCGTTGTGGCATTCGCAGCACTGGCATACCCATTCAGTGAAGAATTCAATGTTGGTCCTCCACCATAAAAACCTGTACTTACATTGTATGCAAAGGGAGGTATCAGCGTTGTACCATTTTGAATGGTATTATCCACACCCATTGTATAATCAATGGTCAGGTTTTTTACCGGATTTAACTTTAAAGTCGTATTTGCGATAAGTCGGTTGGTGGCCTGTTTCTGTTTGATATCTTCAATAACAGAAACAGGATTCACTCTTCCTCGTTCACCGACAGCTTTCAAATTTCCAAAAACATCTTTAGTAAAAATATCATGATAATTGCCAATGATGGTCACAGAATTCATAGGCGAGAAAAAAGAGTTACCATCTGGCTTCTCATTTGCATCACTATGAATATAATTAAAACCTGCGGTTAACTTTGCCCAGTCATTGATTTTCTGGTCCAGGTTAGCCCTGAAATTGTATCGCTTGAAGTCGGTATTTTTTATAATTCCTTCGTTTGAAAAATAGCCTGCGGAAGTATAAAATTTTGTATTATCGCTTCCACCTGAAACGGAGATCGTATTATCAGTACCTGTAGCCGTCTGAAAAATATAGTCCTGGTAATTGTAACGTGTTACTGCCGTTTTATTTGTAGCGAGTGCCGCAGGTGTTCCAACCAGTGAAATAATATCTTGAGTAGACTCATCTGGAGATCCTCCAAATTTAAATGGCGACTGATCTACTTCTATCTGTTTACGAAGTTTGCTCATGGTTAAACTTGTAGAAAAACTAACAACTGGCTTTCCACTCACCCCTCTTTTGGTAAAAATCTGAACTACACCTGAGTTTGCCCTCGACCCGTAGATAGCAGCTGCTGCCGCGCCATTCAGGACTTCAATATGATCAATATCATTTGGATTGATATCAACCATCCTATTTTGGCCAACACTTCCGACAAAATTCCCATTTTGGCCAGCAGGATTCCCTGAATTATTTCCCCCATCATAATTGGCAGAGGTATTGGTTACACGTGTGGTGGAGTTATTCACAATGACACCATCAATAATATACAGCGGCTCCGATGAAGAATTCACAGAACTTACTCCACGTAATCTTACAGACATTCCTCCCGCAGGATCACCTGAATTCTGACTAATCTGAGCACCAGCGGTTTTACCTTGTAACGAAGACAACACATTACCACTAGGGGCTTTAACAAGGTCATCTCCCTTAACCGTACTCACATAACTTCCGAGTTGCTTGCGGGTAGTTCCCTGTGAGGTACCTGTAACAATCACCTCATCCAGGCCAACTGCATCAGTTCCTAATTCCGCATTAACAGTAACTTTCTCCTCATCGCCAAGAATGACCTGCTTGCTCACAGACTTAAAACCAATATAAGAAAACGTAACCTGATAAGTTCCCGGAGCTAAATTAGTTGTGAGGCTAAAAACGCCATTATTATTTGAGGCGGTAGCAAAACTGGTACCCTGAATCTTAACCACGGCCCCCGGGATGGTTTGTTTGGTTGATGCATCCACAATTTTACCTCCTAAAGTAAATCGCTTGCTCTGCGCATAAGCAGAGCTGGAAAACATCAATAATAGAACAGGCACTATAAAAGCAAAAATGCACCTAAAGCACCATAATGTGTAGATTTTTTTCATACTTGTTTGGTTAATAATTATGGTCAATTGTTATTTGAAGGCACCTCTTTAAACACGCAGTTACACGCACAAAGATGTTCCTAAAGTAAATATCCTAAATGTTTTCTATTAAATACAAGAAATGATTAACTATTTATAAATAAAACAGCAAAATATTATTGCACAAACCCGCACAAATACGCATGATAATTCCATAAAACAAAAAAAACACACCTAAACAAGCTCATCAGACAAGCACAAATACAAATGGGCCGTATCATTTCTGACACAGCCCATTTAAAACCGATTCTTATTTTTTAATAGAAAGTCGTGTAAAAAGTACCTGAGAATGGGTAGCTGGTACTTCCTGAAACTCCACGCAAATATAGAGTGTAGGCTCTTCCTTTAGTAAAAGCCACGGTTATTGGCGTAGCGATTAACGCTACACCTGTATTGGAATTAACAAAGGTAACCTTATTACTTGGAGCAGTTCCCTGCCCTGGATTAGGTAACTCTACCCAACCAGACGCAGCACCGTATGCAATATTAGATATGATCTTCGAACCTGTCGCTAAATCTCTGACCATATCAACATTAGGTCCTCCATTATACATATTGACCAGCCGGACAAAAATCTTCGATGTATCCAGTGCAGGCCTTATGTCCTCAAGCATTATGGTTGAGGGGATTTTTTTTGTTGAAGTGTATTGTCCAGTTGTAAATACCGTATAGTACTTCCCTGCTTCCGGAGCAATCTGGGTATTGAGCACCTCCAGATTAGGATCGATTGCTAACGAAGGAATCAACTTACCAGTTAGCGTATGCGCCCCGGGTGTTGTTACAGCATATCCCAAATCCGGGAACAAACCGTTGTAGGCATAACCAACATTTTCGATACCTGATGTTGAATACCCAGACGAAAATTTGGCCCCATCCATATAGAAATTCAGAGCTGGACTACCCGGGGTCAAATTCAGAATTTTAAGGTAAGCATATTTAGGATCACCAGGATTGATCTTTTCATAGGCCGTATTTTCAACCAGATCACCCTTTTTACATGCAGCCAATAACACAATACAAGCCACAGTTAAATATAATATTTTTTTCATTGGAATATAAATTTGTCTTTTATCGGCAATGAAGCCATTATACAGCATTCTAACTCTAATTTAAGGTTGAGAGAACCACATTTTATAGGTATGGTAATCGTTCTTATCAGCACCAATTTTCTTAAGTGCTTCCATATTCCAAAGATACTCTGAAGCATAACGGGGACGGTATCGCTGTGCAGGTTTACCTCCGTTGTCTGCAAAGAAGGTTGGCGGAAACACGTAAACACCCAGGTATGGATTATTTCCTTTAGCATCACCTTCGTAATAATTGAATTTGCGTAAATCACACCATGTTTCGACAAATCCATAGCCATAAAGCGCCAGATATTTCTGCAGCATAATATCCCTGAGTGTTAAAGCTCCTGCATTTTGTTTTACAGAAGCGCTCGCCATATAAGCATTTTTATCTGCTGTTGTAATTGTTGTACCTAAAGCACTAACGAAATCAATACTGGCAGAAATACCCTTAATATAGGCCTGATAGGCTAAGGAAGCATTCCCATACCTGAAGGCGGCTTCTGCCTTAATAAACTGCATCTCTGCATAAGTCATAACAGGAAAACCGGCATTATCTTTGAATAGATACTTCCCTTGTCCCGGACCGGGATTCGCACCGGCAAGAACTCCCCAGGCATTAGGTATCTGATTTTTTGCTGCTACTGTACCCGCGTCACCACTACCGGGATTTGTTCCTCTAAAGACACCGTCCGGAGATGCTGTCATCATATTATTGATCCTTGGATCGATCACTGCCAAAGGAGTTCCAGCCAAATAAGTACCATCCAGCAAACCTGCAATTATCCTGGTTTGGCGATATGAGCCTAAATTTGACCTCAAAGGCCCAAAGAAGTTTGCATTGGTAGCTGTAGTACCAGTATTTGGAATAATAAAATTATCCGCATTACTTGCCAATGCCTTATCAACGTAAGTTATTACTCTTGCGGGATCATAGTCGGCTTTATTTACCAGATTATTAGCGTTTCTTGCCAAAATCCCATAGTTAAATTTAATCCATTTTGTGCTATCTCCAGAATAAATCAAGTCAGCAGGCAATAGCTTTCCTACAGTACCACTGCCATCAGTACGGGCAAAGGATTTGATCGATTCATTTGCCAACCTGACTACTTCTGCATAAACATCTTTCTGTGGGTCATAATCATAAGTGAACCTTGTAATATCAAAAGCTTGCTTCAAAATAATATCACCGTGATAATCCGTTGTGGTTTGCCAACTCCAAGCCTTGATTGCCTGTGCAAGCCCTACATAATTATATTCCTGTTTTCTATTCGAATCATCAATAATCAAATTAAGGTTTGGACCTAAGGCAAAATAGTTGCTTCTCCAGATTTCACCCATCGCATCACTTCCCGCAATCCATCCATGCGTTTCTCCAACATTAACATTTCCTCCAAAATATTGAACAAGCCCGCCTAAATATCTTGCATCATATTGAATTCCCCGCTCCATTGAAGCAAATAATGGAGGGGTTAATGTCCTGCTTACGGGCGCTTGAGGAGTCGCCGGGTCCGAGTTTACATCCAGGTACTTTTTACACCCTGAAACAACCGTCATTACAGCAAAAACCAACAATAATATCTGTATTTTTTTCATCTCTTTAGTAATTAAAAACCAATTTTCACACCTAAATTATAGCCCCGGGGCAAACCAACTGAACCGAAATCAATGCCCGTTCCCCCAAGGCCGCCAGCGGCCGCACTTAAACCATTAACAGATGGATCCACCCCTTTATAATTAGTGATCAGCAATAAATCTGTACCGGTAAAAAACACATTAGCACTTTTAAACACCTTACTATTCGCGAAAAGTCTTTTTGGCAGGTTATAGCTTAGTGTAATATCCTTTAACCTTATCCAGTTTACATCCTTTTGAAGAAAGTCGGCTGTATTGTAATACGTTGAGTAATAACTAGTAGTGATATAAGGAATAACTACAATATTATTCTTTGTCGGATTGGCAGAATTCTCCAACCCGTCCCTCATCACACCTTTTATTATCCGGGGAACTTCTCGATCAAGGCTTAATTTTGACAACCCCCTTGCGTACAAGTACAACTCTGTAGCATTATAAATATCTCCACCTTTTCTCATATCCAGCAAGAAGGAAAGGTTGAAGTTCTTATAGGTAAAACTATTTGTTAATCCAATAGTTATGCTTGGGGCTCTATCCCCCATTGGAGTAAAATTCACATCTTTAATCGGCATGCCATTCGTTGGATTAATCAATAGTTCCCCATTATTATTCCTCAAATAATCTATCCCGGCAAACGATGATACAGACCCGCCTATACCATACTGCGCCCTAACATTATCATACAGCCAACTATCCGAAACATAAAAAACGTCCTGATTTGCCGGTAGAGATAAAATATAACCCCGAGAACGAGCAGCATTTGCAGAAATATCCCAGCTGAATGTTTTTGTTTGGACCGGTGTTCCCTTAACCAGCAGCTCAAATCCACGATTACGGATTTTACCACTATTGATATATTGCAATACAGAACCTGAAGCATAACTTAGACGAGGAGCAGTAATCTGTTTATCAGACAGATTTTGATAATAAGAGAAATCAAAGGACAAGCGATTGTTAAGGAACCCCAATTCGAAACCAATCTCTTTTGAGGTCGTAAACTCAGCTTCGAGATTCGGATTCCCAGCTGTTGCATCCAAAGCATAGCCCCCTCCAGTAGTTGTTTGAGCAAGCAATTTGTTACTGGTGATGTAAGCAACTCTCGCATCTTTACCAGACTGACCCCACGAAGCCCTTAACTTACCAAATGACAACCAGCTTAACTTTTTGAAGGCCGCCAGTTCTGAGAAAACAAAACTCAAAGAAGTTGCCGGATAAAAGAAACTATAATTTTTTTGCGGCAAGGTTGATGTTAAATCCTGCCTTCCAGACAACGTAAGGTATAAGAAATTATCGTACCCCAACTCAGCATTGGCAAAAAAACCGACTTTGCGTTTTAATTCATCAGTATAAGCAACCCTTTGTGTCGTTGGATCAACATTGTTCATACTAAAGAAATTCGCCTGATAAAAACGCGTACCGAATTGCGCGTTCACCTGATAAGAATCATCTTTAATATCTGTCCCTAGACGTATTACGGGTTTAAATTTTCCAAAGTCCTTTTTAACCGTAGTGATAAATGAAGCGTTAATCAACCGTTCATTTGCGTTATAGGTATTTAATCCTCCGCCTGAATTGGTTGTTGCCGCTTTGTTTGCTTCGTAAGACTGAATGTCATAAGCGGAAAGGCCCGTTTGTGAAAATATATCCGCCCCAAATCTTCCAGACATACTCAACCAGTCCGCAGGCACATAATCAACGCCAAGATTAGCCAGAACACGATTCATTTTATCCCGATTGGGATTTCGTTCCACTCCCCAGTATGGATTGTCCAGCTCACCACTTAAACTACCAGTAATCGTTCTCCGTTCTCCGGCAGGAGTTAAATAGTTTCTCATATCATCGGTTAACGGCCATGACAAAGCACTAAGCATCGGGCTGCTTACGCCTTTATAGGTCTTATCTGTCTTTGACGAAATAAGATTTAAAGAGGCATTCATACTGATCTTATCGCTTATTTTGGAGGTCCCGCTGATCTTACCATTGAGACTATTATAACCGGTTCCGGGAATAACACCTGACTGATCCGTATAGCTCACAGTGGTTCTCAAGGAGAGTTTTTCAGTCCCACCCTCCACAGATGCATTATGTTTTTGAGTAAACCCTGTTTTATAAAAATTGCCAATATTATCAAACAATGGCCGGTTAGCAGGATATTTTGCACCAAAGAATGTACGTGTCCGCTGCTCTTCATCAAATATTCCCCCAGCACCTCCACCATAAACCTTTTGCACTTCAGGATAGCGATAAGTGCTTTCAATCCTGAAAGAATTACTATAAGACACCCTTGCCGTCCCGGCCTTGGCTCTCTTTGTCGTAATAATCACCGCTCCAGACGCACCCTCTGTTCCATAAAGCGCGGAGGCTTCAGGACCTTTCAAAATGGTTATTGAAGCAATCTCTTCTGGATTAATATCCATAGCCCGGTTACCATAATCATTTTGACGATTAAAAGTTCCCTGACCTACCAAGTTATACTCACTAAATGTACGGTTAGAAATTGGCAAGCCATCAACAACGAATAATGGCTGATTATCCCCATCTAAAGATACCGCACCCCTAATAATCATAGTAGAAGACGATCCGGGTGTACCGGTAGTCGGTGTAATTGTAGCTCCTGCAACACGTCCCTGCAATGCATTTAAAAAATTGTCCCGCTGCGTCTGCGCTATATCATCCCCCTGAATGGTTTGCGCCGAATAACCAAGTGCTTTCTTGCTCCGGGTAATTCCCATCGCCGTAACAACAACTTCGTTCAGAGCCCTGTTATTCTCCGCAAGTTCCACATTGATAACGCGGGATTCACCTACAATTTTTTCCTGGGTAACATACCCTATATAAGAAAAAATTAACGCATCACCCTTCTGAACTTTAATTACATAGTTACCTGTTGCTGACGTTTGAACAACGGCAAGCGTACCCTTGCTTTTTACAGAAACTCCTGGTATCGGATGCCCATCTGCAGAGATGACTTTACCTGCGACAGTAACTTGTTGGGCCATGGCCTGTGCGGCCAGCAAAAAAAAGCCCAGGAAAAAGACGAGTAATCTTCTTTTCATAAATGGTTAAGTTTGGTTTATTAGTTGAGTTAGTTTGTTTGCTGCTGGCTTTTCTCAAAACCCGCAACAAACCGCAAATTAATGATTGAAAATTACATATCATAATAAAAAAAGCCTTAAATACCTAAAACAAAGCATATAACATTATTTATTCAATTATATATACGCCAAAACAAGCATAAAACTGCATTTTTTAATGTGACCTTTTATTTATTACATTAGCAAAAATTTCAATCCATGTTAAAGAAGGAACGTCATGATCTGATAATGCGACAGATCAACCTACACAACAGAGTACTCACCTCTGACCTTGTTCAGCTTTTAGCCGTATCTGAAGATACCATCCGAAGAGATCTGCAGGAGCTGTCTGACAGCAATCAGTTAATTAAAGTTCACGGAGGAGCACTTTCAACTTCTTATCAATCTTCTTTTGACGATAAAAATGTTTATGCCCGCGAAGCAAAAATCGCCATTGCAAAAAAAGCCATATCCCTGATCAAAGATGGCATGGTGATTCTAACCGGTGGTGGGACTACGATCATAGAACTAGTGAAACAGTTACCAGATCATCTTCAAGCTACTTTTTTTACCATCAGCCCCTATGTCGCCATAGAACTGGCTAAATATGCTAAAATAGAAGTCATCCTGATCGGAGGCTTATTTTCCAAGAATTCGCAGGTAACTTACGGCGGCCATGTGATCAACCAATTATCCGAAATCAACGCAGATCTTTGTTTGCTCGGCACAAGCGCGATGCATGCACAGAATGGGCTTACAGATACCGATTGGGAAATCAATCAACTCAAAAAAACCATGCTGAATTCCTGTAAAAATTCTGCGGTACTATGTATTTCGGAAAAGCTGAACACCACTCAAAGGCTTAAAGTCGCCTCGCTGGAAAAAATCAATTACCTGATCACCGAACTTCCTGCAACCAGCAATGAACTGGACGCTTACAGAACAAAAGGCATCAAAGTGATGTAAATTAACCCATTTCATTAAAAAAATTGATAAAAGGCATAAATATCTGTGCATTATTCTCTAGATTTTATAAAATAGTGTGCTATATTTACTGCTCCGTACCAATTTTAACAACCTAATAAATGGCTAGATTAAATCTATTAGAAGAGACGCGCTTTGAAAAACTGCCTGTCTCTGTCTTTGACAATCCGCGTGAGGCATCTTTGAATGTTGCTCACCGTATTGCAAACCTTATTAAAAAAAAGCAAGAACAAAACGAGATGGCCGTTCTTGGCTTAGCAACGGGGGCCACACCAATTGCAGTCTATGCAGAACTTGTTCGTTTACACAAAGAAGAAGGGCTGAGTTTTAAGAATGTAATTACATTTAACCTTGATGAATATTACCCTATGCAGCCTAATGCTGCACAGAGCTATGTAACATTCATGAATGAAAACCTTTTTGATCACATTGATATTGATAAAAACAATGTGAATATCCCTGATGGCACACTTACACTGGAAGAAATTCCGGCATTCTGCCTTAACTATGAGCGGAAAATCGGAGAACTAGGTGGATTAGACATTCAGATCCTGGGTATCGGACGTACCGGGCACATTGGTTTCAATGAGCCAGGATCAGCACCAAACTCAGGAACCAGACTGGTAACCCTGGATGACCTGACCAGACGTGATGCCGCCAGAGACTTTGGTGGAAAATCTTTCGTTCCAACAAAAGCCATTACCATGGGTATCGGCACGATCTTCAAAGCCAGAGAAATTATTCTCATGGCCTGGAATAGAAAAAAAGCTTCAATTATCAAAAAAGCTGTAGAGGGCGAGATTTCAAGTGAAGTTCCTGCAACTTATCTACAATTATCAGATCACGTAGAATTTATTCTGGACGTTGATGCAGCTTCCTTATTGACCCGTTTTGATACACCTTGGCTGGTTAAAGATTGCATCTGGGATGAAACACTCACCCGTAAGGCAGTGATCTGGCTGGCCAACAAGCTTCAAAAGCCAATCCTGAAACTAACAGAAGACGACTTTAACAACAACGGTATGGCACAGCTTGCTGTTGAAAAAGGTCCGGTTTACAACATCAACATTCACATCTTCAATAAGCTTCAGCACACCATTACCGGATGGCCGGGAGGTAAGCCTAATGCAGACGATTCCCAAAGACCGGAGCGTGCAGAACCAGCTAAAAAAAGAGTGATCATATTCTCCCCGCATCCAGATGATGATGTGATATCCATGGGCGGAACATTTATTCGTCTGGTAGACCAGCATCACGATGTGCATGTAGCCTATCAAACTTCAGGAAACACGGCTGTTTGGGATGATGATGCACTTCGCTTTGTAGAATTCAGTATAGATTTTGCCCAGAAAATGGGACTGGGTCAGGATGCTCTACAGAACATTTATGACAATATGCGCAAATTCATTGGCCAAAAGCAGCCTAACCAGGTAGACACACCGGAAATTCAGTCGGTTAAAGGACTGATCAGAAAAGGAGAAGCTATTGCTGGTGCCCGCTATTGCGGACTGGAAGATGATCATATCCACTTTATGGCACTTCCTTTCTATGAGACTGGCAAAAACCAAAAGAATCCGGTAACCAGTAAAGATGTGGAACTGACCATTGAATTGCTTCAAAAAGTAAAACCTCAGCAGGTTTTCGCAGCAGGCGACTTTGAAGATCCTCATGGAACACATATTGTGTGCTTTAACATCATCCTGGCCGCATTAACAGAACTTCGCAAAACAGAAGCCTGGGCACAGGAATGCTGGTTGTGGATGTACCGTGGTGCATGGCATGAATTTGAAACACATGAAATTGAAATGGCCGTTCCATTGAGTCCTCAGGAACTGGAGAAAAAGAAATATGCCATCTTCAAGCACCAATCACAGAAAGACCGTGCCGTATTCCCTGGAGACGATTCACGTGAATTCTGGAAACGGGCAGAAGACAGAAACCGCGAAACGGCAAAAGCTTACGACGACCTTGGATTGGCAGAATATGAAGCCATGGAAGCCTTCGTAAGGTGGAAATTCTAAAAGATGGAAAAGAGTTCTCAAAGGTTATTGTCCCTTGATTTTTTCAGAGGGGCAACAGTAGCAGCAATGATCCTGGTGAATAACCCGGGCGATTGGGGAAATATCTATGCGCCGCTGGAGCATGCCAGCTGGAATGGCTGTACGCCCACAGACCTGATCTTCCCATTCTTCCTCTTTATTGTTGGGGTATCTATTGCTTATGCTATGGGGAGTAAAAAGACTGATCCGGCCCTGCACAACCAGACTATACTCAAAGCCTTTAAACGTGCTTTGATCCTTTTTGGCCTGGGCCTGTTCCTGTCTTTATACCCAAAAGTCTTTACTGAACCCTTTGAGGCTTTTAAAACCGTCAGAATACCCGGTGTATTGCAGCGCATAGCCCTTGTATTTTTCTTTTCTTCCGTCATTTTTCTGAAAAATTCAGAACGGAGCATATTTAAAATACTCATTGGGCTGCTTGTGGTATACTGGGCATTACTCACTTTTGTACCTGTACCGCATGTTGGCTATCCTAACCTGGAAAAAGAAACAAATTTAGGCGCCTGGCTGGACCGAAGTTTACTGACTGAGGCACATTTATGGAAATCAGCAAAAACCTGGGATCCAGAGGGTATCCTGAGTACAGTTCCCTCAATCGCATCAGGTTTGTTTGGCGTGCTGGTTGGTATTTACTTAAAGCGTAAAGATGTTGAGGCTGCTGCAAAAATTGCCTGGCTGTTCTCTGCCGGTTTTGCTGCCATCGCCCTGGGTTTGCTGTGGGATCTTGAATTTCCCATCAACAAATCACTGTGGACCAGCTCCTATGTGCTCTATGCAGGAGGATTGGCCACTGTTATCCTCTCTTTGAGCTACTGGATCATTGACGTGCAGAAATACACCAGGTTTACAACACCATTTGTGGTATATGGAGTGAACGCCATTACCGTATTTTTCCTTTCCGGTTTAATCCCAAGAACATTAAACATGATACAGGTAAAAATGTCGGATGGAACAACGGCAGGTGCACAGTGGTGGTTGTACAAAAGCTTTTACAGTCCAAATTTTTCGCCCGTGAACGCTTCACTTGCCTGGGCAGTTACACAGATCCTTTTCTGGCTGGTCATTCTGTGGATCATGTACAAGAAGAAAATCTTCATTAAAGTCTAAAAAAGAAAGCCTGATGAATCATCAGGCTTTCTTTTTTATTTCGTTTCTACACCGACAGGACCGCTTGGCTCGCTTTCGTTCTTTAACCGATCCAGTGCCGTCACTAAATAATTATACCTTTTCCCTTTTTCCACCGTCGTGTCAATGAAAGATGTAAAGTCCTCAAAACTGATCCTAAGTATATTTTTAGGGTTTAAAACAGAAATTTTCTCTCCCTCATCAAACCGATAGATCACATAGCCTGAAGCGGTTTCTCCATCTTCTGCCATAAACGGCTTGGTCCATTGGAGGTGTACACCATCATTAGCAGCTTCTGCTTTAAAATTCTGAGGTGCATTAGGAACAACATCATCCAGCCACGGCATCTGCGGAGGAAGAGCCGGGTATTTATACAGATCATTCTTCAGAGAATCTCCAACAGCCCTTGCTACGGTAGTGAAAGATTTGGAACTAAAGAACACACTACCCTGCACCCTGTTGTTCTCGCGCAGATACCTGATCTGATCTGGAATCTGACTCGGTTGCCTCCAGGCAGCTTCCATTTTCTGGTTCACCAGGTACGCAGCCTGCCCAATGTATAAATGTCGTCCAAAAGTATTGTTACTCCACCAGTCTACCAATGTTCCAAAAGGAGCCGCTTTCCTGGTAAAACTAAAATAGATCTGAGGATTAATGTAATCTACCCACCCCTCTTTAACCCATTTCCTGGAATCAGCGAATAATTCCGCATAATTTGAAAGACCATTTGTTTTAGACCCCTCTGCATCTTCAAAAGAGTTTTTCCAGATACCAAAAGGACTAATGCCAAATTTCACATACTTTTTATAATGGTGAATGCTGTCGTCCAGCATTTTGATCAGCATGTCTACATTATTCCGCCTCCAGTCCTTAATATCTGTAAACCCATTAGGATATTTGGCAAATGTTAAAGCATCATTGATTCTCTGCCCGGAAATCGGATAAGGATAGAAATAGTCATCAAAGTGAATTCCGTCTACATCATAGCCTTTCACTACATCAAGAATCACTTCAATGATATACTCCCTAACCTCAGGCAGGCCAGGATCGAACTGCTTTTTACCCCCATACAAAAAGAACATATCCGGCCGCTTTGCGGTCATATGGCCACTGCTTACGGCCGAATTTCCGCCCATAGTGGCACGGTAAGGATTGAACCAGGCATGCAATTCCATTCCCCTGGAATGCGCCTCCTTAATGGCAAATTCCAGAGGGTCATAACCCGGACTTGGTGCAAGTCCCTGTCTTCCCATTAACCACTGGCTCCAGGGCTCTCTTGATTTGGAATAAAAGGCATCCGCCGCAGGCCTGACCTGCAGGATAATTGCGTTCATTCCGTTCTTTTTATGCAGGTCCAGCAGAGCGATCAGCTCCTGTTTTTGCTGATCTATGCTTAGCCCCGGCTTGGAGGGCCAGTCAATATTCGCCACTGTAGCCACCCAGATCCCTCTAAATTCTCTTTTTGGAGCGATTTTTGCAGTTGTTTGAGCAGATATAGTGTTGGGTAAAATAAATGCAACTATAATTGCATAAACAATGTTCTTAAGCATTCTTTATCTTTTTTGACGTTCATTTGTGTGTTTTTGTAGGTTATGTAAAGTAATACAACACAGCCCACCTAGGCAAGTAAACGATTTTTTTTAAAGTCTCATACAATTTGGGCATTTTTTTTACCATTTATTACAATTTTATCTTATGTTAGATTTTTTTTAGAATAACTAAAGAAAATTATTACACTAAAAACTGAACATCTATTTGAAATGTTAGACCAAAAAGTTTCCGGTACTAAAGGCGACCATAACAAAGTTTATTTTCTCATTATCGTAATAGCGGCATTAATTGGCACAAACGCCTATTTATACATAAAAGACAGACAGGAAAGTGAGCGCTTTGTTACTGTCAGCAACGAAAAAGACCGGTTAAAACTGGAAGTTGAAAAGATAGAAGTTGAATTAGACAAAGTCAATGCAATTAACCTGTCGTTAACTAATAAGCTCCTGGAGGAGCAAGGACTTGCACGTCAAAAAATAGCTGAACTGAAATCTGCATTGCAAAAAGGACGCTTTAACAAAGATGAACTGCTAAAGGCTCAAAAGGAAATCAAAGAACTTCACGAATTTGTAAAAACCTACAACGAGGATATCAACCGCTTGCAGCAGGAAAATTTTTTACTGAAAAGCGAAAGGGACAGCCTCGCGAAAAGCTCTAATAAAGCCAGCGAAAGAGCCAATGCATTAGCCAGACGAAATTCTGAACTCAATGATAAAGTAAAAACAGGAGCGATTCTAAAAGCCTTTAATGTTGGCGTTACGGCCTACAAAGTAAAGAACAGTGGAAAACATATAGAAGTAACCAATGCCAGTTCAGCAAAAAAACTGGTCGTTTCCTTTGGTATTGCACCTAATCCTTTGGCGCGGAAAGATTACCATAAGATCTATCTTAGGGTATTTGATCCGGCCGGAAATTTAATTGCAGATGAAAACAATATGTTCGACGCGGAAAGCCAGCAAATGCAGTATAGTGAAATGATCACTATTTCCTATAATGATGATAACACCGCTTACTCTATACAATGGGTTAATCCAAAAGAATTTATAAAGGGAACTTACACGGTCATTCTTTATGCTGATGGCCATACGATGGGAAAATCTTCCATCATGCTAAAGTAAATCAGCCGGTTTAAGCCAGGGGAAAGCTTAAGTAAAAAGTAGTACCCTGATCAATCACAGAATTGAACTCAATGGTTCCACCTGCATTTTCTACCGCTTGCTTTACAAAGGCAAGTCCTAACCCGGTTCCCGAAGATTTCGTCGTAAAATTAGGGGCAAAGATCTTGTCCTGCAGCTCATCATCAATGCCTTTTCCATTATCAGAAACTTCTACCCAGACTTTTTTCTGGTCGTTCCTGATCTTAATATAAATCAAACAAGCATCCGTTCCTGCTGAAGCCTCAATTCCATTCTTTAATAAATTATTAAAGGTCCGCAGCAACTGGTCTTTATCCCCAAGAATAAATACATCTTGATTACTCTGATTCTGGATGCTGATCTCAACTCCTTTCTCATTTACAAAAACATTTCTGGCCTGCTGTATAATAGGCAGGAGCTGTAAGGTTTGGAGCTTTGTGTCGGGCATTTTCGCAAAGTTCGAGAATTCAGAAGCAATGGTAGCCAGACTATCTATCTGTTCAATAAAAGATTTATTGAACCTTTCAAATTTACGTTCAAAATTGACATCCTTCTCTTTCCAGGCTTTCTCCAGCAACTGAACGCCCAGTTTTAGCGGGGTAAGCGGGTTCTTAATCTCGTGGGCCACCTGTTTCGCCATCTCTCTCCAGGCGCTCTCTCTTTCAGATTTAGCCAGTTTCACTGCACTCTCTTCCAATGCTGCAATCATTTTATTGTACTCTTTAATCAGAGAGCCAATCTCATCATGCCGGGACCACAAGATAGGCTGATTCTTTTGCCCGAGTTTTGTTTTCCTGATACTTTCCTGTATAAAGGTAAGCGGGCTCGTAATCTGGTTGGCCAGAAAGACGGCAAGGATTCCAATAGCTACAAAAACAAGCGCATAGATATTGATCAGTGTATTGACAAACAAGCCAATTTTAGATTGATAATCGCCCTCATTACCATAATAAGGCAAACCAATGTAAGCAATCGTCTGGTTCTGAGGATTTCTGATTGGCGCATAGGCAGCAGAATAGGTAAAATCACCGATCGTCTCATTCGCACTGATGTATTCAGATCTTTGCAGCTTATTCAGATAGATATAGGCTTTTGCCCCCATTTTAGTCCCCAGGAGCCCGTAATCGTATATCTTTGGAATAGATGTATACAGAAGGTTCCCACTGGTATCAAAAAGGTTCAGATAAGCACCATTGATATCCGAAAACTGATTAAATTCTTGATTAGACTGGTCAGATGCCGCTGGTATCCCGTTTACATAAACCTGCTTCTCATAGGACAGCTGGATCTTCCTCAGTTTTTCCCTGATAAAATCATCCTGCTGTTTCCTGTATTCTGAACTGATATAAAAAAAGGTAGTCCATCCAACAATCAACAGCGTAGCCACAACCGAAAGTACAATAGAGAATTGTATCCTGGTCCTGTATAAAATCTTGTTCGCATTGATCATCAATGAACGGTTAATGTTAAACCAGCCGCCCCAGCTCTCATCGATGTTTTTAACAATCCATATGAGAATGTACAGTAAAACAGCGAAGACAATGAAGACCAAAAAGAAAAAAGATAAAATGGCCAGACGGGTTACATAGGATACTTTCTCTTTACTGATAACGATGGTTTTAAAAGTACTGGGCATATACACCATATGGCTATAACCGAGTACATCGTCATTAATATATACGGGCTCATCTTTGTACCCCTTAAAGTCAATACTGGTCAGTTTATAGGTAAATTTACCTGACTGCTTAATGAGCTTGCCATTGTTATAAAAAGCAAAAGAATAGTCTTTATAGTCCTCATCACTTTTCACCTTGCCATCTACCAGCAGTTCAGGAAACTGGCTATTGTAATCATACAGCTGATATTTAAGCTCAAGAACCAGTGTCCCCAAAATGTGTTTGTTATAAAAAACCGGAATGATTCCAAAATAACTCTGGTATCCAAAGGTATCATTGAGCCGGTAAAAAAAATTGGAAACCTTAACCGATCCGGACCTGACCAGATTTTTATAATGCGCAAGCGGAATGCTTTCTTCCTGGCTCAACGAGGAATCCGCATAATTAAAGGTATACAAATTGTATTCAAACTGGGCAAGGTAACGATCCAGGTATTTCTTATCAATCAGTTTCTCCAGCTTAATCTGCTTATATAGCGCTGGTGTCTTAAAATAGTTCAGTACAAAGTGATCAGATGACACCCCATTCTCCAGGCTTTCAATAGAACTAATCACCAACGGATTATCCATCGATTGCAATTTTTGCGCAATGGCGTATCTCTTGGTACGCTCCTTTATATCCTTATACTTAACATACTTTATAGAAGAGATCATGGCCAGACAGAAAAAGAGGGTGGCATAAATCCCAATAGAAAATTTATTTTTCTGGATATAGATATTCCATCCCATGATAAACAGGAAGAATGCATATATGATAAAGAATGCTGTAAATTCAACTTCCGCTCTATAGATAAAATAAGCAAAAAACAGGATCAGAAAAAGGATCAGACGCTCCTTATCAGATACATTCAATTTCCTGCTCAGCTGCATGGAAACACTTACAATCAGGTAAACATTAAACCAAACCAGGCATAAAATTATGATACTGATCCAACTCGTCCAACCGAGATTTATAATATTGGTGATGTCGAAATTAATCTTAGAATTGTAGATCAGACCAGAAAAAACCTGGTCGATCAAAAAGGCTATTCCGGAGAACAGCAGCAACATCAGTGCATGAAGGGTCCATCCTGCTGCTTTACTCCTGAGGAGCCGTTCTGGCAGGACGTATTTATCCTTATAGGTATAAATAAAAAGCAATACCCAGGTAATCGAAATTACATTTAGCAACAAGTCTCCAAGAGAGGGTAGAAAAAAACTCTCCGCATACACCGTTGGACTAAAAAGCTCCAGACTGAACTGATGATTGAACCAGCCATATTGTAAATCTGTTAGCCTGACTACCGTAAAAAAACCAATCAACAGGAGCGTTGAAAGCACGTAATTGCCCTTTTTTGCCTGCCAGGCACATAATCCGTTAAAAAACAAGGAAAAGCTAAAAAGTCCGACAACCCACAACCAAACTTCTATGGTGGAGTACACATTTTTACTATAACCCGGGTTGAGCTTTACTTCAAAAAGTAATTTACCTGTGCTGCTTTTAATTCCGTAGAACTCTTCATCTGTAAAAGAGGCCAGTTCCAGAACGTTCGAAGAGATCAGATTTTTCGAAAAATCATTCCTGAGAAAGCGGTTCTCTATCCGGAAGTCGTTTTTAACATCAATCAGAAAGACAAAAACATATCTTCCTAAAGTCTTCTTAATCACCTCATAAGAACCATTTGGAAAGGACATAAAGGATACCCCCTCCTTAACCATACTGTCTCGGGGGGGGGTAATTCGATAAGAGCTCCAGAATTTAAGCTCATGATCCTTATAGGTCATCAGGTTAATACCCTTCTCTCTGTAGGTATTGATAAAATTTAACCCGAGTTCATCAGATAAATGGAACTTTTTTGCCCGCTCTACCTGTTGCTTCTGATTTAAAAAACTAAAAACCAACTGTTCGCTTGCCGAAAGACTAGCCTGCAGTTTCTGTGCCTCATGCTTTAAAAGATCTTTCCTGGTGATAGAATTCTTCAGGGATATCGCTGTCAGAATACAGCATACACCCATGATTAACAGCAGAAACCGGATTCTACCCCCTACGCTCACATTAGTTGATTTGAAATTTCATATTAAACAGTAACTGTCGCTGAACTGGTTTTAACTTCCCTGCTGACCTTTTTCACAAGACCTTGCAATACGTTTCCAGGACCAACCTCTATAAATTCATCTGCACCATGTGCAAGCATACTTTCTACAGTCTGAGTCCAGCGTACAGCACCAGTTAATTGTGTAATTAAATTCAGTTTAATCTTTTCAGGATCGGTATTTGGCGTTGGATCTACATTTTGATAAATTGGACAAACCGGTGCCTGAATCACTGTTTGTTCAATAGCTTGCTGAAGTTCCAGTCTTGCAGGCTCCATAAGCGGCGAATGAAAGGCTCCCCCGACATTTAATTTCAGTGCTCTCTTTGCACCCGCTTCTGTCAACTTCTGACAAGCAATATCGATTCCCTCAAGGCTTCCTGATATCACCAGCTGGCCCGGGCAGTTATAATTTGCCGGCACAACCACCTCAGGAATATCTGCGCAGATCTTTTCTACAACCTCATCTGCAAGACCAAGGATTGCGGCCATTGTAGACGGTTGGATTTCGCAAGCCTTTTGCATCGCATTTGCCCTGGCAATTACCAGTCTTAATCCATCTTCAAAAGATAAGGCAGAAGCAGCAACCAATGCAGAGAATTCTCCAAGAGAATGTCCTGCAACCATATCCGGTTTAAATTCAGCACCTAAAGTTTTAGCAAGAATAACAGAATGCAAAAAGATAGCTGGCTGCGTTACATTCGTTTGTTTTAATTCTTCATCCGAACCGGAGAACATAATATCACTGATTCTGAAACCAATAATCTCATTTGCCTTTTCAAATAATTCCTTTGCTTCATCATTCTGATAAAGATCTTTCCCCATCCCTGAAAACTGCGCACCCTGCCCTGGAAATATGTATGCTTTCATCTATTTATATTATTACGTTTAGTTGTGAGATGAACCTGAGGGGATTAAAATATTTATTTTAGTCCTCCCGGGTTCATCTTGTTCTTAAAAATTTCTATTAATGTAAATTCGCTGTAATTAACCTCAAAAACTCTGCCCTTGTTCTATCTTTTGCAAATTCACCTGTAAAAGCAGAGGTTGTAGTCACAGAATTTTGTTTTTGAATTCCTCTCATGGCCATACATAAGTGTTTGCATTCCATAACCACTGCTACTCCCGCCGGATTAAGGGTTGCCTGGATACAATCTCTTATTTCATTAGTCAGTCTTTCCTGAACCTGCAGTCTGCGTGCGAAAGCATCTACAACTCTCGGAATTTTGCTCAACCCAACAATATGGCCATTTGGAATATAAGCAATATGCGCTTTTCCAAAGAAAGGAAGCATATGATGCTCACACATAGAAAAAACTTCTATGTCTTTTACCACAACCATCTGACTGTAGTCTTCTTTAAACATCGCAGAGCGAAGGATCTCTTCCGGTTTGGTATCATAGCCATGTGTAAGGTATTGCAAAGCTTTAGCTACCCGTTCAGGTGTTTTAATCAAGCCCTCACGTTCCGGATCTTCTCCAAGTTTCTCTAAAATATCCTTATAATGACCAGCAATGGATGCTATCTTTTCTTCATTATACCTGTCTATCTTTAAATAACCTTCGTTCTCTTCTTCGGTGAATTTTTGTGTTTTACTATCCATTTATTTGTACGCTAATTACCCGAAGTATTCAACAAAATTATTTTCGGTTTCATAAATTTTTATACTATGCAATTGTATCCCTTCCTTTTCTATGTGAGGGAGAAGTTCATTCCACACAGCGATCACAAGATTCTCTGTAGAGGCCAGTTTGTCCTTCATAAAGTCCACATCCAGGTTCAGGTTCCTGTGATCAATCTTATCTACAACGTTAATGTTGATGATTTCCTTGAGCCATTTCAGGTCGACAAGAAAGCCCGTTTCCGGATTAATTTCGCCTTTAACCGTAACATATAACTGATAATTATGTCCGTGCCAGTTTGGATTGGCACATTTTCCATAAACTTCTGTATTCTTATCCTCAGACCAATCTGTCCTGGATAATTTATGTGCGGCATTAAATGACGCCTTTCGTGTTATGTAAATCATTTCTTATAAATTGACTGCAAATATACGCACAAAGAGGTTTAAGTCGCTACAAATTAATTACCTTCGATACATGAAGATACTTGTTGTTGCAGCAACTCTGCCTGAAATCGGACCTGTTTATGATCACTTCGGCCTCTCTCACGAGCCGTTTCAATCCATGCCCGGTTTTGACCTGCTCATTACTGGAGTTGGCATGACTGCAACGGCTTATGCACTGGGAAAACAGCTAACAACACCCTATCAGTTGGTTCTCAATCTTGGTATTGCCGGCTCATTTGACCATTCCATCCCCCTGGGAAGCGTGGTCAGCATCACCTCCGACACTTTCTCCGAACTGGGCGCAGAAAACAAAAATGAATTCCTGCCTATAGATCAGCTTGGTTTTGGAAAAAGTAATTATTGCATTAGCCCCACAATTTTGCCCTACACCCAAAACCTCAGAACTGTCCCGGGAATCACGGTGAACACTGTACATGGCAACACTGAAAGCATTCAATCTGTTTTAACCAGACTCCAGCCTGTAACAGAAAGTATGGAAGGCGCTGCAGTATTCTATTCCTGTGAACAAGCAGCAGTAGCCTGTCTGCAAGTCAGAAGCATCTCTAATTATGTAGAAGAACGGAACAAGGAAACCTGGAAAATAGGCCTTGCCATAAAAAACCTCAACGATTGGGCAATAGATTTTTTGACAAACACGTAACCAAATGACTTTAGCCAATGCTTAAATTTACGGCATGAAGCTAACCTTAGGATTTTCCCCCTGCCCAAACGACACTTTCATTTTCGACGCCCTGATCCATCATAAAATTGATACGGAAGGATTAGATTTTGAAGTATTTTTTGATGATGTAGAAACCCTCAACCAAAAAGCAATGCGGGGCGAACTTGACATCACCAAGCTTAGCTTTCATGCCCTCGCCTATGTCCTGGACCAATACGCTTTATTGGATGCCGGCAGTGCATTGGGTTTTGGTGTAGGCCCTCTGCTGATTTGTAAAAACAAAGAACTCACCAGGCAACATACACTTCAGTCTGAACTCCGGGTTGGAATTCCAGGCAAATTTACTACTGCAAACTTCCTTCTTGGTATTGCTTATCCTGAACTTACCAATAAAGAACAACTTGTATTTTCAGAAATAGAAGATGCCCTGTTAAAGGAAAAAATAGATCTGGGCCTGATTATTCACGAGAACCGCTTTACCTATAGCGACAAAGGCCTGCACAAAGTTGTCGATCTTGGAAACTATTGGGAAGGCCTTACCGGATGTGCAATTCCCCTTGGTGGCATCGTAGTTAACAGAAATCTACCTGAAGACATCCAGCAAAAGGTCAACCGTGTTTTGCGTAAATCTGTGGAATATGCTTTTGAAAACCCAAAATCAGGTCTGGACTTTATTCGCCAACATGCCCAGGAAATGGAAGAAAAGGTTATGTACAAGCACATTGAGCTTTATGTCAACCAGTATTCCATTGATCTTGGTCCTGAGGGAAGGAAGGCAATTGATACGCTGTTTACCATGGCACAGTCCAAAGGCATCATTCCCGAAATCACCCAAAATATCTATGTAAACAACTATTGATTACAAGGACCGTCCGGAATTTCTTTGGTGATCTTGATCAGTTTGGTAACGACAAGAGTAGAATCAAAATCTGCAGAAACAGTCAGGCTATCGGATTTCACTATTCGGCCTTCGACCTCAATATAAACAGGTTCGTAAGGCTTTTCAAAATTCAGGTTACTATAAGCAAGCTCAAGTGTTTTTGCACTATCTGCAACCCAATATTCACTACCCTCTTCACAATCCGTAAAAGATTTAATCTCAGGCCCAAAGCTATACAGGCCCTTTATCACTTTAACATCACCGCCTTTTTGTTCAGACGTATTGCGGTTACATGCAACAACAGCAAGAGAGAGAACAATAGATAATAACGTTATTTGTTTGATAAGCTTCATGGTTAGAAATCTTGATTTATATGATTTATCTTTTTCACACTTAAATTCGCAGACAAAGCTGATGCCACAAAGGAGAACAATCCGACAGTAAAAAATACCAGCAGAAAATCCGTCCATTTAAAAGCTACAGGGTAGGCGTTCAAAATTGTTCCTTCCGAAATCTTGACCAGACCATATTTTTGCTGAACCAGGCAAAAGAGAAACCCAATTAAAAGCCCAAATATACATCCTGTCATGGTAATCATCATCCCCTCGATTAAAAATATTCTTTTTATCAGTGTTTTTCCTGCGCCAAGACTACTCAGCACAGCAATATCTTTTAACTTGTCCAGTACAAGCATCGTTAATGAGCCTATAATATTAAATATAGCAATAATCAGGATAAAGGTAAGAATAATATACACAGCCCATTTCTCCGTGCCCAGGATATTATACAACACTTTATTTTGCTGCAACCGATCTTTAACCTCAAAACCCTTCCCTATACGCTGCTCAACCCCTTTTTTAAAGCCATCGGCCGGAACGCCTTTCTGCAGATTGATTTCGATAGAAGAAACCTTTTTCTCTTCCTGAAAGAGTTGCCTCGCAAAACCTAAGGGCACAATCGTGATATTGTCGAAATCCTGCTGTACCTCAAAAACCCCGGCGACAGGGATGGAGCTCATGGTAAAATCATCTGCAGGGTTAATTGAACTTTGACCACCACCTTTTTTAGGAGAAAATATCTGCAGTGGTGTAAAAGGGTCATTGGTATTGATCATGAGGTAATTCTGTATTGCAGAACCGATAACGGCATTAGAACCCGCATTATTTTTCAACACGAATTTCCCCTGAACAACAATGGTATCCAGATTTGGATTTTTAAGATAAGCATCACTTACTCCTTTAATCAACCCAACCGATTGCCTGTCTTTATACCTCAATAAAGCATTTTCAGAGAGAACCTCTGTAAAAGAATATATCCTTTTGTCATTCTTTAGATTTTGTAAAGTCGCAATCCCAGGATCAAAAGTCTTTCCTGTTGCCGGTGCAATAACGAGTTCAGGTGTAAAAGTATTATACATTTTTAAAACCACCTCTTCAAAGCCATTAAAAACTGAAAGGATAATTAATAAGGCCGCACTACCCACAAATACACCCGCAAGTGAGATTGCGGAAATAATGTTAATGGCATTGGTAGATTTTTTTGCAAAAAGATACCTGCGTGCAATATAGAAGGCCGTATTCAAAACTTTAAATTACTATTTAGAAAAATGGATTATTTTCTTTTTCAAAACCAATAGAAGTGGGTCCACCATGCCCCGGGTAAACCTTGCAATCAGCGGGTAAGGTAAATAATTTTTCTCTAATACTCGTCAAAAGCTGCTCATGGTTTCCACCTGGAAGATCAGTCCGCCCTATGCTGCCATAAAACAAAACATCCCCACCAACCAGAAACCCTTCATTCTTTGCATAAAAACACAAATGCGCAGGAGAATGTCCCGGAGCAAAGATCAGTTCCAGTTCACTGTTCCCAAAACCAACTGTTCCGGACTCTCCCAGAAAGGTTTCCGGTTCAGGAGAAAGCTCATAACTGAATCCCATTTGCGGCGCATACCCCGGTACAGCCTGCAAAATATACAGCTCTCCTTTATTAAATTGAGGTTTTAGGCCCCACTGATCAAATACAAACTTATTTCCAAATACATGATCTATATGGCAATGTGTATTTAAAAGCAATACAGGCTTCAGGCCTTTTTCTTTAATAAAACTAACCAGTTCATTCTGTTCTGCTCCGGTATACATGCCCGGATCTATGATCACGCACTCTCCAGTCTCATCATATAACACATAAGTATTTTCCTGGTAAGCATTAAACGTAAATCTTTGAATATTCATCATAATCACAATATTATTTACTGTTTCCATCTAAAAGTATTGATCATAACATCAATATCTTTTTTTATAAAATTGACCACGGGTGCAATTGAATCGTACTGCGGCCTTTCATAGAAATACAAAGCACCTCTAAAATAGTTTTTAGTACTGTCTGTTAGAAAAAACTGGACAGATGAGGCCGTATTGCCTTCTATGTAGTAGCAAATCCCATAAACCTTCCGTTCCGGGTAATTAATCACCTTCTGATCAATTGCATTCGCTTTAACGGTATGTTTAAAAGCAAGTTCTCTGGCGTATTCCATGAGCTTTAGCCCCTCTGTTCTCGAAGAGATCTGATGATAAGTGAGGTGAATCTTTCCATTAAACCGTGAAAAATTCAAATTGCTCCAGCAAGGTTGTGCATTGGACTCGGTATCAGGAGTAATCGTTGTATAAGCGGGATAATCAAAAACAAAAGGACAATTTCCTTTGTAAGAGCGATAGCTTTTTTCCGGAAAGTCAATTTTGAAATACCCTTTTGGCTTCGGCATATAAGGATCCGAATGACAGGATGACATCAGGACAACAAGCACAAAAAGCGAAAAAACTATCCGTCCCATAGCTAGCGGTTCCAGATCTCCCACGAGCGTTCAGCTTGCAGGTACAACATCTCCATGCCATTTTTTACTGAAGCACCAGCCGCAGCAGCCTGTCGCAAAAACAAGGTTTCTTCCGGATTATAAACCAGATCATAGGCCAGATGATGGCCAGTCAGACAGGCATAAGGTATATCTGGACAACTTTCGATATTTGGCGACATCCCCAGTGGGGTTGTATTGATTAAAATATGATGTGTATCTAAAAGTGACTCCGTCACATCACGATATAAAATGCATCCCTCGGCAGGCGTCCTCACCACAGAAATGAATTCGATCCCCAGTTTATGAAGCACATATTTCACCGCTTTAGCAGCTCCCCCATCTCCAAAGACCAATGCCTTTTGATGATGAGCTTTTAAAAAAGGCCTGAGGGAAGTTTCAAATCCATAAGCATCTGTATTATATCCTTTCAGATAACGTTCACCATTCCTGGATTCGATAGAAATACAATTGACCGCACCAATTCCTGCAGCCGCCTCTTCCATCTCCTGCAAATAAGGCAGCACCTGCACTTTATATGGAATGGTGACGTTCAGGCCGCGCAAAACAGGATTGCTCAATATGGATTCCAGCAAGCCGATTTTTTCCAAAGGAAACAATTCATACCTGCAATCCAAAATATGCTCCTGTTCAAACTTCTCAGTAAAGTATTTTTTGGAAAAAGAGTGCGACAAAGGATAACCTATTAACCCAAATGTTCTCATCCTGTTGATATGAATCTGTATAATAAAAACCGGTCAGGCCGGCTGTTTATTTGTTTAAATTAAGAAAATGATCAAATGTATCCCCTCTAAGGCCCAGACGAATGGTCTCCAATGGAATGACTTCGGCCGGAGCAATATTGCCCAGGTTTACATTCGTTCCGATCAGCTTAATGAACCATACCTGCTGCTCTTTCTGAGGTGCTTCCCAGATAATGGTTTCTTCTGGTATCTGCGTAAGTATTTCATCTACCAGGCCTTCACGTACCTCTCCAGAGTCCCTGTAAATCCCCACATTACCGCCTTCTCTCGCCTCCGCAATAACTTTCCATGAACCAGCCTCAATTTCCGCATTCATCAGTTTAATCCATTTATAAGGCGCAAATATCTTTTTCGCATCCTTTGATCCAACTTCCGAAATTACCGTTACCTGCTTAGACAGCTTGTGGATAAACTCGCATTTCTCATCGTGTTCAATCGTGATAGACCCGTCTGAAACCTCTGCGTACTCCATACCGAACTGGTCCAGAACTCTGCAATAATCATCGAACTGATTTCTAATCACAAAAGCTTCAAATAATGTTCCTCCAAAATAGGTAGGTATACCCGCGCTTTTATAAATCGCCAGTTTCTCTTTCAAATTAGGCGTAACAAACGAAGTTGCCCATCCAAATTTAACAATATCAGTATGTATACCGGCAACATCAATAAAGTCTTCTGTCTGCCTCAAGCTTAAACCCTTATCCATAACCATTGTTATGCCTTTCTGGCGAGGTTTAACAGGACGTACGGGTATATTATTTAAAGGATAGTTCATATATTCTGCAAAGGTGAAAAAAAAATAGACTGCTTTTATCAGCTTTATCTAATAAAAGGGGATTTTTTTTATTTGATGTATTTGCTGATCACCTCTATAATTGGCCCATTGTCCTGTAACTGCGGCAAATATTCAAAAAGAATATAATGCTTATCCGGATCGGTATTTAAAGCTGTTTCCAGGTAAATAAGTGCTTCCTTATGCTCCCCGAGTGCAAAAAGATAAGCCACCATCCGATAATACAATTCCGCGGCATCCGGATTATTCTTAATGGCCTCAGAGATCGTTTCGGCGGCTTCATTTAATTTTCCCTGTTCATATAACACCGTCGAAAAATCAAGCCATGCTTCCACATCCAGCGGATTATATTCTAAAACTTTGTCATAAGCTTCAATAGAATTGTCTATCTGCCCAAGTTTATAATAGGCATCTGCCATTGCAAACCAGAAATCAGGATTCTCTCCGTCAAGTTCGATCGCCTTTTTATAGAAATGTAAAGATTCAAAATAACGCTCTTCAAAATTAAGCGTTACCCCAATGCCAAACCAGGCATCAGCCATCTTCATATCCATTTTCACCGATTTCTTATAATAGGAGCGGGCCTCATCCATCTTCTCTAGTTTCTCATAACACTCCCCTATGGCGCAATACGTATCCGCATTTGGCTTTTCGTATTCAAAAGTCTGTCTGTAAACCTCAATGGCTTCTGCATAACGGTCCAGCTGAACCAACGCATTTCCCTTGTTGTAATAAGCAGAAGCAAAATTATCTTTGATCAGAATGGCGTAATCGTAGGCATCGATAGCCTTCTCAAACAAGTCAAGCTTGTGATAAGAATTGGCCAGGTTATACCATGCAGCATACGAATAAGGATCGTTGTCGATATATTCTTTGTAGAACTGTATGCTTTCTTCCTGTTTATCCAGGATGTCATAACAAAAAGCCAGTTCATACAAACCATCCTTGTTTTCCATATTCTGCTCCAGGCTCTGCTTGATATACACAATCGCCTTCTCATAATCGAGCATATTCTGATAAACATAAGCAATCTGCAACAGGATCTCATCTGTTGTTTCCGCAAAACCCAGAGCTTTCTGAAAGTTTTCCAAAGCTTCATGATAACGTTCCAGACTATTGTAAATATTCCCCCTCAGGATATAAATCTCTGCTTCCGAAGCTTCCAGCATTTCTGCCTTTTCCAAAGCAAGGAAAGCACGTTCTATCTGATCCGTAATAAACAACAGCTGTGCCTGTTTCACCAGGAAAACCGCTGCATAAGGATGCTGGTTTAAGGCATATTCAATCACCTGCAGGGCCTTTACCGGGTCGCTCTTTTCAATATAATAATCAATGATGTTCTCAAAGGCCTGGGCATCAAAAAAGTACTGATCCTGGTTCCGTAACATCTCCTCATAGCGCTCTACAGAACGTTGTGCGTCATCGCTAAAATCAAAGTAAAATTCCTCTTCCATGTATTGAATAATTAAAGAACAGTCCCCTTTTGTTTTAAATACATTATAAGTTTAGCTAATTAATTCTAGCTCCGGCGAAATAATTTTCAACATTCACACACTTAAAAATATAATCAACTGATAAATTTGTAGTTAGCTAAGATTTAAAGGAGAGTTAAAATACAGCAAATTCATTGCCGTCTGTTCAGAATTCAGTACAAAGGAACAAAACATAATCTCAAACCTGGTAATATTCCCGTCAAGAAATCCAAGGGTTCTTTTTTTTTATTAAACTCTGGTCGGGCATCTTTGTTTACATTTGTTTAGAAAGACATCGCAACAGATATGAACCAATGAAATCATCACGTGCAGAAATACACAAACCGATATGAATAAAATTTGGTAGCACATGATAGCTTCATCACCATTAAAATAAAATTATATTCTGATGAAAAAAGAGATCAGCACAGTATTAAAAAACTTAGGCATCCTGGATGTAAACCCAGCTTACAGCACCGGAAGCAACTGGGGAGCTGCCTCTGGAGCAAAAACCATAGAGAGTTTTTCTCCTGTTGACGGCAAAAAGATAGCCGGCATCCAGCTGGCCACAGCCGAAGATTACGAAAACGTAATGAAAACCGCGGAAGAAGCCTTTCTGAAATGGCGCAATGTTCCTGCACCTAAAAGAGGAGATATTGTTCGTCAGTTGGGGGATGCACTACGCGCCCATAAAGAAGACCTCGGTACGTTGGTGTCCTATGAAATGGGTAAAAGTTTACAGGAGGGCTTTGGCGAAGTACAGGAAATGATCGATATATGCGATTTTGCAGTTGGCCTCTCCAGACAGCTATATGGCTTAACCATGCATTCAGAGAGACCCAGTCACCGGATGTACGAGCAATGGCACCCGCTTGGCATTGTCGGCATCATCTCCGCCTTCAATTTTCCAGTAGCTGTATGGAGCTGGAACGCAGCCCTGGCCTTAGTTTGCGGCAATGTATGTGTATGGAAACCTTCTTCCAAAACCCCACTTTGCGCTGTGGCCTGCCAGCACATTCTTGCCGGCGTTTTAAAAGCAAACGATTTAGCCGAAGGCATCAGCTCTCTGTTGATCGGAAATGCCGTTGGTGATAGAATGAACAATGACAAGCGCATCCCCTTGGTGTCGTTTACCGGCTCTACCCGGATTGGCCGGCATGTATCCACTGCAGTCGCAGGCCGTTTCGGTAAAACTATTCTGGAACTGGGCGGAAACAACGCCATCATTATATCTAAAGACGCTGATCTTGATATGTCTATTATAGGTGCCGTTTTTGGTGCAGTGGGTACTGCAGGACAAAGGTGTACTTCTACCAGACGCCTGATCATTCATGAAGATATTTATGATGCCTTCAGGGATAAACTGGTTAAGGCCTATGGACAGCTTAGGATAGGCGATCCACTTGACCAACACAACCACGTAGGTCCTCTTATTGACACCGCAGCAGTAGATATGTATCAGAAAGCCATTGAAAAAGGAATTTCTGAAGGCGCAAAATTCATTGTGGAGGGCGGTGTCCTTCAAGGAGATCAATATCTTTCGGGTTGTTATGTAAAACCTTGTGTAGCCGAAGTTGAAAACCATTATGAGATTGTTCAGGAAGAAACCTTTGCCCCAATACTTTACCTGATCAAATACAAAACCCTTGATCAGGCCATAGCCCTTCAAAATGGTGTCCCACAAGGACTTTCTTCGGCAATAATGACCTTAAACCTTCGAGAAGCAGAACAATTCTTATCCGTTAACGGATCCGACTGCGGAATTGCGAATGTCAACATTGGAACTTCAGGAGCCGAGATCGGCGGGGCTTTTGGCGGAGAAAAAGAAACCGGAGGAGGAAGAGAAAGCGGATCTGATGCCTGGAAAGGTTATATGCGCAGACAAACCAACACGATTAATTATTCAAACACCCTTCCTTTGGCACAAGGGATCAAATTTGACCTGTAAAATCAGGACAAAATAACCGGAGAGCAAAAAACAACTCTGTTTTTTTTAAAAGTGGCTTTTTCAAGGCCGCTTTTTTTTGTGTTTCAGACCTATTATTTCATCTATTTAAAAAAATGGCTTTTCTTCTATATAATTTTTTTGAAAGCATTTCAATTTGATGTAAGTTTAAAGATTTTTATATGCTTATCCTCCTTTTGTTTTAACTTTTAACCTATGTTACGCGTAGATAGCTCCAAACCATGTAAAATCGTTTATTCCTTATGCAAACATGAGTTTTTAGGCTATGTAATTGAACCTCACATGGTTCAACTTAATCCACAGGGTGATTTTTCTCTGACCTATCAACGTCTTTTTAGTCATACCGCTAAAGAATTTGCCCGCCATCTGTCTGAAACAGATCTAAAGATCATCAAAATCCTCGACGAGACAGAACAGGACTATATCATTAAAAAATACCATAAGAAACAAATCCGGCCACTGGAATTTTTCAGCAAATTCTTTGATGAGAAATTTTACGATACCGTGCGTCCAAAGATTGAAAAAAGACTCACAGAGGTTTTATCTATTCTTGCCGTTACCGACTCCTTATACCTGATGGGAAAAGACGGGTGGCCGGCAGAAAGAGAAATTGAAATTGCTGCTGAGCCTGCAACGATTCTTTTCCATTTTAGAAGGAACGAAACGGAAACCCGTTATTTCCCAACCATAAAATATCAGGGAATGCGGATAGACTTTATGTTTAAAGAAGCGCAGGTAGTCAGTAACCAACCCGCATGGCTGCTTTTAAATGATGTATTGTACTTTTTCGAACAGGATATAGAAGGAAAAAAACTACAACCCTTTCTCAACAAGCGCTTTATTACCATACCAAAAGCTACTGAAGGTGCCTATTTCGAGAAGTTTGTTGCCCCTCTGATCGAAAAATATCATGTCTATGCGGAAGGTTTTGAAATCAAAACAGAAAAACACGAACCCATAGCCATTCTGAAAATCATCTATGTTGAAGGCGGGATTTCCCAACTGCAGTTATACTTCAGGTATGGCTCATACGCCTTTGCCATGGATAATGAACGCAAGGTTACCGTCAGAGTCCATAAAACAGAAGACAACTATATATTTACCAGGATCAAAAGAAATACAGATTGGGAAAAGAGCAAATTCAATGAATTGCTCAAATCGGGATTAAAGAAAACAAGTGCTTTATTCCATAATCTGGAACTACATGATCCCGGAGAACAAGAGGATAAATCCTATGGCTTGCTCAACTGGGTTAACGAACATTTAGAAGAACTCCGCGAAAAGGGCTATGAAGTAGAGCAGGCTACCGGAACAAAACGCTTTCTTTTCGCCACAAACAAAATTGACTTCGAGGTCAGCGAAAACAACGATTGGTTTGACATCAATGCTATTGTGTATTTTGGCAACCATCCGATTCCGTTTTTGGCACTCAAACAGCATATCCTTCAGAAAAAAAGAGAATTCATCCTTCCCGATGGCTCTATCGCAATTATTCCAGACAAATGGCTCAGTAAATATGGAACCTTGTTCAGCCTCTCTGAAGGCAGCAAATCGCTTAAATTAAAAAAACATCATATAGGACTGCTTAATGATCTTTCGGAAGACAGTATTACCAATGTCACGCTCAACCGTAAACTTCAAAAACTAAATGACTTTGAAAACATTTCCGACATTCAAATGCCTGAGCATTTCAAAGGAGATCTAAGAAGTTATCAAAAGGCCGGCTATAACTGGTTCAGCTTTCTGAGGGAGTATAATTTTGGAGGCTGCCTTGCAGACGATATGGGATTGGGTAAAACCATTCAAACACTGGCCCTGCTACAGAAACAAAAAGAAGATAATGAGAGAGAGGCCACCCCGGGCACTTCGCTGATCATCATGCCGACCTCCTTGATTTACAACTGGCTAAACGAAGCCAAAAAGTTCACTCCCAAATTAAAAATCCTTTCCCATACCGGAAGTTCAAGGAATAAAGATGTAAGTCAGTTTATTCGTTACGATGTGGTCATTACCACTTATGGCATCACCCGGGTTGATATCGCCCTGATGAAAGATTTCTATTTCAACTACATTATACTGGATGAGAGTCAGAACATCAAGAACCCCTCTTCCAAATCATTTAAGTCTGTAAGGTCTTTAAAATCAAAACACAGACTTATCCTGAGTGGTACACCAGTAGAGAATTCCGTAGGCGACTTATGGACTCAACTTACCTTTCTGAATCCAGGCCTTTTAGGCACCCAGGCATTCTTTAATGAAGAGTATGTGCAGGCCATCGAAAAGAAAAAGGACGAAGAAAAAGCCAGAAAGCTCCAGGCCATCATCAAACCATTTGTATTAAGAAGAACAAAAGAACAGGTTGCTGAAGAGTTACCTGCCAAAACGGAACAGGTTTTCTACTGTGATATGAGTGAAGATCAGGCCAGCTATTACGAAAAAACAAAATCTGCCTATCGCAACGATCTGCTTAGCAGCATGGATGATGGTACTTATGCGAAGAAGCAGGTCCAGCTTTTGCAAGGTCTTACCGCCCTTCGGCAATTGGCCAATCACCCATCGATGATAGACGACACCTATACCTCAGATTCCGGAAAATTTGAAAGCATAGTACATACCCTGGACAATGTGCTTAAAGGAGGTCACAAAGTATTGATCTTTTCTCAATTCGTGAAACACCTGGGTATATTTAAGCGTCATCTGGAAAACGAACATATTCCCTATGCCTATTTGGATGGATCCACAAAAAACAGGGGAGAAATTGTAGCCGAATTCCAACAAGATGAAAACCTTAAAGTCTTTCTTATCTCTATCAAAGCGGGTGGCGTAGGTCTGAATTTAACCCAGGCAGATTATGTATTTATCCTTGATCCCTGGTGGAACCCGGCCGTAGAGCAGCAGGCCATTGACCGAACGCACCGGATTGGCCAGGACAAGAAAGTATTCATCTATAAATTCATTACCCGGGATACTGTAGAAGAAAAAATTCTTTCTCTGCAAAACAGAAAGAAAAGACTGGCCAGCTCCCTGATCACTACAGAAGAAAGCTTCTTTAAATCCTTAAGTAAAGAAGATATCCGGGAACTGCTCAACTAAGCCTTTCTTTTCAGGAGTTTTAAATACGTTTCCCGGTCAATCATTTCCGCCCCAAGGCTCATCAAATGATCGTTGGGCATCTGACAGTCTATCATGAGCAATCTGCTCTGTTCACAAAGCCAGATCAGGGCACTTTTTGAAGCATTGCTAACCAGGCTGAACATGCTTTCCCCGCAAAAAACACGGTTAATAAGAATCCCATACAGGCCACCAACCAGCTTTTCGCCCTGCCAGACTTCCACACTGTGTGCATAACCATTTACATGCAAATTGATATAAGCCTCCTGCATTTCGGAAGTGATCCAGGTGCCGTTCTGATCTTTGCGCTCCACAGAGGCACAATGCATAATGACTTCTTTAAACGCCTCATTCATGCTGATCCGAAATACACCATCTTTAAAGACCTTCTTCATGCTTTTACTGACCTTAAGATTTTCGGGGAAAATCACGCAGCGTTCATGAGGAGAAAACCAACAGATGGGGTCATCTTCGCTAAACCAGGGAAAAATTCCGTTCTCATAGGCCAGCAGTAAACGTTCCATATGCAGATCACCTCCAATTGCCAGCAATCCATCAGGATCGGCAAGTGCAGGATCAGGAAATACAATCTCATCTTCCAGCAGTTTGAAAACCATATGCAATATTAAAACATAAACCCGATAGGATTAAAATAATTGTTTAATCCTCAAAAGCTCTATCCGACAAAATAAACAGATAAACTTAATGTAACTAAATTTATTAATTTCCATCTTAATAAAAAGAGCATACAATGAATTTAATAGGCAATATCATCTGGATCATTTTTGGAGGTTTTTTCATTTTTCTTGAATATATTTTCGGCGGTCTGATCCTGTGCCTCACCATCGTTGGTATTCCCTTTGGACTCCAATGTTTCAAATTTGCATTTGTTGGTCTGGCCCCCTTTGGTGTCCGCATTACAGATACTTCTTCCAACACAGGTTGCCTTTCCACCATCATGAACATCATCTGGCTGTTCTTTGGAGGATTTTGGATTGCCCTTACCCATTTATTTTTCGGTATCCTCCTCTGCCTTACCGTTATAGGCATCCCCTTTGGCAGACAGCATTTCAAACTCATGAACCTTGCGTTCTCCCCCTTTGGAAAATCAATAAGCTAAGCCTTCCTTTCATTTTTTATAGAAAAGTTTTAAACTTATCTGTAAAAACGGAGTCTTACCCAGACATCAAGTTCCTATTGCTATGGAGAAAAAGGAAAACTTCTTTAAAGTCAAGCACCTCTACAACAGGGCAGGATTCGGAATTGCGTATCCTGAACTGGAACACCTGAGCAGAAAAAATCTGCATAAATCCATCAAAGAACTCTTCTCCAATGCTCAGAAAATTACCGATCTGAGCACCGTGGATGCTTCCGAAACCCGGCAACAATTGCTCATGCAAGCCGGCCTGAACGGAAAAAAAGATTTCAGTCCGGAAGAAAAAGAACAACGGCAGGAAATTATCCGGAAGATCAGTCAGAAAGGCAGAGACCTCAACATTGAATGGATCCAGAGGATGATCAGTACGGATGCACCGTTACTGGAGAAGATGACCTTGTTCTGGCATGGTCATTTTGCCTGCCGCTCAGGCAACCCTTTATTTTCCCAGCAACTCAATAATATTCAAAGGAAATATGCCTTAGGGAGCTTTAAAAAACTGCTGATAGAGGTTTCCAAATCTCCTGCAATGTTGCAGTACCTCAATAACCAGCAAAACAGAAAGAATCACCCCAATGAAAATTTCGCACGGGAACTCATGGAACTGTTTACCATTGGCCGGGGCAATTATACCGAACAAGACATCCGGGAATCCGCAAGGGCATTTACCGGCTGGACTTATAATAAAGATGGCGATTTTGAATTCAAACCCAACATACATGATACGGGTAGTAAAATCTTCTTTGGAAAAACCGGTAATTTCGATGGAGAGGCCATCATTGACATGATCCTGGAAAAACCGGCAACCGCTACATTCATCTGCCGCAAACTCTACACTTTCTTTGTGAGCGATACGCCTAATGAGACACATATCCAAGAACTTTCTTCCTGCTTTTATGACCAGAAATATGACATCTCTGCGGTCATGAAAAAAATGTTTGAAGCAGAATGGTTCTATGGCCCCGAAAATACCGGCAATAAGATCAAATCACCTGCAGAACTTCTCGTTGGACTCAGCAGGGAATTTTTCGTTACCTATAATAAACCACAGGTCTTGATACAACTGCAAAGCAGCCTTGGTCAGTATCTCTTCAATCCACCCAATGTAGCCGGCTGGCCGGGTGGCAGAAGCTGGATAGACAGCTCTTCGCTGATGCTGAGAATGAAAATCCCGTCTCTTGTCTTAAATGACGGACTAATTGATTTCAATGCGAAAGCTGATCCGGAAGAGGAAGCACTTCTGGCCATCAACAGGAAACCCAAAATCCAGAAAAAATCATACATCAATGCGGAGGCCAACTGGGAAAAATTCCTGAGCACCCTACCTAAAAACTGTAGTGCCGCAGATCTGACAGCATTTCTGTTGCAGCCACTACCAGGCAACAAGATCAGAAATCTGATAGCCAGCAGCTCCGATTTGAAAAAAACAGCTATAGAAATTACCAGTACACCAGAATACCAGCTTTGCTAAACCATTTAAGGAGAAAACACGATGAAAAGAAGAGATTTTTTAAAGAATTCCATGCTCACAGCCGCAGGAACCTTTGTTGTGCCGGCTTTCATTAAACCATTTGAAGCCCTTGCCTTAGATGAATTAACCTTATACAAGAACCTGGTAGTGGTGCAGCTTTCCGGTGGCAACGATGGCCTGAATACGGTCATTCCATTTGGAAATGACATCTATTATCAAAAAAGAAAAAACATTGCCATAAAGCCACAGGAACTGATCAAACTGGACGACATGCAAGGCCTTAATCCGAATCTTTCTGCACTTAAAGAAATCTACGACCAGGGTTGGATGAGCATCATCAATGACGTAGGTTACCCAAACCCGGACCGCTCCCATTTCAGGTCCATGGACATTTGGCAAACCGCAAGTGATGCAAACCAATTCCTCTCTACCGGCTGGATTGGACGCTATCTGGATTCCAATTGTCAGAGTTGTAAGTTCCCTTATACGGCCATTGAGGTCGACGACAGCCTCTCGCTTGCAATGAAAGGAAAAACCAAGAAAGGAATTGCGCTTAAGGATCCCGCAGCCTTATTCAGAAATACCAATGAGCCTTTTTTTAAGGAGATGATGAACAACGATAAAGAGCACCTCGATGAAGACAATCTGGGCTACCTCTACAAAACCATGATTGAAACCTCCTCTTCGGCCAGCTATATTCAAAACACTTCCAAAATCTATCAGGATAACTTTGTCTATCCTTCAACCGGCTTTGCCAGCCAGCTAAAAACTGTGGCAAAATTTATCTCTTCAGGACTTAAAACCCGGGTCTATTACGTTTCCTTAAGTGGCTTTGATACCCACGTAGATCAAACTCCACAACAAGGCAGACTTCTTAAGCAATATGCAGAAGGCATCAATGCTTTTCTGAAAGATCTGAAACAAAATAATAAATTAGACGACACTCTGGTCCTCACCTTTTCAGAATTTGGCAGAAGAGTAGAACAAAACGCCAGCAACGGAACCGATCATGGTACAGCAAACAACATGTTCCTCTTTGGTGGAAAACTAAAAAAACAAGGCATCTATAATCCGGCACCTGATTTACAAGATCTCGAAGCTGGTGATTTAAAATACCAGGTAGATTTCAGGCAGGTTTATGGAACCATACTCGACAAATGGCTCGATGTAAATAATGCACAGATCTTAAATCAACGGTTTAACACCCTCGATTTCATCTAAACTGATCAAACCGTTTTTCCTGGAGTGCAAAATTGCTTCGCTGCTCTCGCTGAACAGACAGGTTTTAATACCCTGAAGTTCAGCCTTCTCCAGCCTGCTTCTTGCAGAACTGAAATTTTCGGGGCGCACATTCCGAATATAGATTGCTTCGATATGATCAGGATAGCGTGCAGCGATACTGGTGTAAATTTCAGGATCCTGTTGCGAGTTATCACCAAAAAAAACAAATTTCTGATTAGGAAAAGCATCCAGGATTCTCATCACCCGAAGCAATTTCCCTTCATGTCCGGTTTTTCCCGTTCGGATCAGGTTGCGCCAGCGTTTAATCTGATTCAGCAAAAAAGCACCTTCAGGCAATTGATTAAAACGAAAGGCCTCCACCAGATAATCATAAAGATTCCACTCACTGCTGGACACATAGAAAAAAGGATTGGGTTGATCCGGACTTGTATGCGAAAAAGCCAAAAGCTCGTAATGTAGCCCGGCATCCTTAAAAGTCTTTCTTGTATGCGGATTCTTGATCAGAAGCTCCCTTAACCTTCGGCCTATGGTAGCCGAATGGGAAACCATGATGGTATCATCAATATCCGAAACAAAAGCATATTGGGTAATGTGCGGCACATAGATCTTTCCCCAGCTATCTGCAATAACAGTTCCGTTCTCTCCTAAAGCCTCCACTTTCACCTGGTGCCAGCCTGCATCAATATTTTCCGTGGCACTCCATTCAAATTTAAAAAAGCCATCGTATTCCGTTGTCTGATCGATCACATCTCCGTTAAAATAAAGCCTGACCTTGGTAAACGGAAAGGGTTTTAGTACGAAAAGCTTCAGCAGATGAAGGATATTAACCAGTAGATTATTGCTGAATACCTGCTTAGTACTTGCTCTGTATTTAAACACATGACCGTACACCACCAGATTATGGGTATGCCCATAACCATGATAAATTTTTACGCTAACAGAATTCTTCATTATAAATCAAACAGAGCGGCGGCGGCGTTGTTTGTCCTAAGCAACAAATTAAACAAAAACAGCCTTGAAACATAAATTTCTTTTTATCATCAACCCAGGGTCCGGGAGCCACAATCTGGATCTTCATGCCCTGATCACGACTTTCTTTGCAGATAAAGATCATGATATAGAAACTTTTGAACTCCCAAAGAACTGCGATTCCAGGCAAATTAAAACGGCGATAAAAAAGGCCGCTCCCACCCGCGTAATTGCCGCAGGCGGAGATGGGACACTCAAGCTTGTGGCTGAATGCCTGCTTAATTCAGGCACACCTATAGGGATCATCCCTGCCGGATCCGCCAATGGCATGGCCCGGGAACTGGGCATTCCCACAGACATTAACCTGGCTCTCGATCGTTGTATCCAAGGCACTCCCCAAAGCATTCATGTTGTTAAAATCAACGGAGAACTCTGTATTCATTTATCTGATATCGGATTCAATGCCTATGTCATTAAAAAATTCGATGACCTTCCTCAAAGAGGCATGTGGGCTTATGCTAAAGCATCCTGGCATGCACTATGGAAACATCATAAAATGAACGTGGAATTGAAAATGGGCAACCAGGACATCCAGTCTGAGGCGGCCATGGTCGTTATTGCCAATGCAACTATGTATGGTACAGGGGTAAAAATCAATCCAGAAGGAAAACTGGATGATGACCTTTTCGAAGTCATCCTCATTAAGCAATACTCCATTGCCGAAATCCTGAAAATCAGATTCACTTCCCTTCCTTTCAACCCGGAAAAAATCGAGACCTTTCATACCAAAAAAATCAATATCCGAACCAAGCATTTGGTACATTTCCAGGTCGATGGAGAATATATGGGAAAGGTAAAAGAGATCAGCGCCGAATTGCTACCCTCGGCCATTCAGATTATTATATAGATTTTACCTACCTGCAATACTTTTGCAATTGCTCATCTGCAAGATCAAAGCCCATGTGTTTTACAAAAAGGAAATCCTCACACGCCCCTTCCTTATCCTCCTGTTTGAGTTTGACCATACCGTCTTTAATTCTCTGCTCCATATAGGCCTTATCATAGCCCAGTTCTTTTCTCAGAGCCAGAATTTTAGGCTCATCAGCTGCATTATAAATGCCTTTTTCCTTATTGATATAAAAATTCAATACGGCATTGGCCAATGCATCACTTGATTTATAGGCATTAATGGCTTGCTGGATCTCTGTTTTACTTTTATTACCGCAGTCATATCCATCCAGTTTAAAATTAACAGGTACAACCAACACGTAAGTCGTATCATAACCCACAGGCACTTTCCACTTACCACTGCTCATCCGGATCAAACGAAGGGCTTCGTCATCCAGATCTGTGCCTATACCGGATTTCACAAATGCATTAAATACCCGGCCCTGCTGGTCCAGTTTAAAATTGATCGTTACCCGCCCCTCAATACAATTGGCTTGCGAATACGGAGGATAGACTGTATTTGCACGCACAAAAGTTTCCAGACCGCCTTTAAACTCCGGCTGTTGTGCAGCACAGGAAAAACCCATCAGCAGAAAAAAGGAAATGAACATTTTTGTCATACCCTAATTTACATAAATTAAACCAGCAGAAGAATTTAAACCAGAAAGTTTACGTTAAACTGAATGACACAGACTATGCCTCAGCACCAGATTTGGATCCGGACTGTTGGCCAGATAAGTCAGGCGTTCCGAAAATTTGCAGACTCCGGGATAATCTCCCTTAAGCCCGCGCATGCTAAACATCAATTGAAAATGCAGGTGCGGTGGCCAGTAACCATTCTCTTCCGGAATACCAAAAGACGCAAAAGCTGTTCCCGCAGCGATCACCTGTCCTTCCTGCAAACCCTTTAAAGATGCAAGACTCAAGTGACCGTAAAGCCCATAAACCACCAGCCCTTCAAAATCATACTTTAAAATGATCGTTGCGCCATAATCACCAAAATGGTCATTAAACTTAAAACTATGCACCACAGCTTCGTGAAAATTATATACAGGCGTTCCGGCAGGCCCCCAAATATCCACCCCAAGATGCAAACGGCGTGGCTCTTCAGTGGTGTCAAAATGTGCGCTTCGGGCATATATGGTTCTGTGCTCCCCATATCCTCCAATACCGTAAAGACATTGGTTTTCCTGTAACTTATGCGCTACCCAGGCCGAAAATTTTGCAGTATCTCTTAATACATCATCTGTCAGCTCGAGATTATTTTTTGTAAAATCAAAGGGATATAAAGCATCTTTTTCAGGATCAAAATCCACAACCTGAGTTATAGAGATATCCTTTCTTTCAAAATAAGTTTCAAAGCGTTCCGAAAGTGTCATTCCTGCTAAAATAAAAGGAGGCTTTTAACCCTCCTGATCTGTATCTTTTCTGTCTTTAGAAATCTTATCAAAGATTTTATCCATGTGCTCCACATACTCATTCGTATCGTCTACAAAAAAAGTAAGCGTGGGAACAATCCGCGCCTGATGCCTGATCCTGGAACCCAGTTTATAACGGATCTCTCCTGAATGTGAATTTACTGTTGCAACTGATAATGCAGTGTTATTCGTATTCAAAAAGCTAAGATAAACTTTCGCTACGGCAAGATCTGGCGATACCCGGACTTTGGTAATGGTAACCAATGTATTGGGTAAATATGCAGCTCCTTCACGTTGAAAAATCGCTGCCAGTTCTTCCTGTAATACCCCTGCAAATTTCTGTTGTCTTTTACTTTCCATAATCTAATCCTCCACTTAAATATTAATATAACAACTTATCATAAGGATAACGCTGCGTATGCAAGTCCACCACCTTATCGTACAATAACTGCTTGAACTCTTCTAAATTTTCTTTGTGCAATGCGGAGATAAATAAAGCAGGGGCATTATGATGTGCCATCCAACTCTTTTTAAACTCTGCCAAAGTAAACGGCAGATGATCTTCACCCTCTTCAACGGGTTCAGGACTCACATAGGCATCAATCTTATTGAAGACCATAATCGTATCCTTATCCCTTGCCCCCAGATCCTTCAATGTCTCATTGACCACACCAATCTGGTCTTCAAAACTGGTATGCGACACATCCACCACATGGATCAGTATATCCGCTTCCCTTACCTCATCAAGTGTAGACTTAAAACATTCTACCAGATGATGCGGTAATTTACGAATAAATCCAACCGTATCTGAAAGCAGGAAAGGCAAATTGTCAATAACCACCTTTCTAACCGTTGTATCCAGTGTCGCAAACAATTTGTTCTCCGCGAAGACCTCTGATTTAGACAACATATTCATGATCGTAGATTTCCCCACGTTGGTATAACCCACCAAAGCCACCCGGATCAACTGTGTTCTATTTTTCCGCTGCGTCTCGTTCTGTTTATCAATCAGTTTCAACCGGCTTTTCAATAAGGAGATCTTCTCCAGAATCATCCGTCTGTCACTCTCAATTTGTGTTTCTCCAGGCCCACGCATCCCGATACCACCCTTCTGGCGCTCCAGGTGGGTCCATAACCGGGTTAATCTTGGCAGCAAATACTGAAGTTGTGCCAATTCCACCTGGGTCTTGGCCTGTGCTGTTTGAGCCCGTCCTGCAAAAATATCCAGGATCAGGTTGCTTCGGTCCAGGATCTTCACCTGCAGTTCCCGCTCAATATTCCTCAGCTGAGATGGCGAAAGTTCGTCATCGAACACCACCATATCTATCTCTTCAGACTTCACATAAGCCTGTATTTCTTCCAGTTTACCGGTACCAACAAATGTAGCACGTTCCGGGCGGAGCATTTTCTGTGTAAACACATGCTCTACCCTTCCCCCTGCTGTATCTACCAGAAAAGCCAGCTCATCCAAATATTCTTTGGTCTCTTCCGGGGTTTCCCCGGGCCTGATCACACCAACAAGTACAGCGCGTTCCTGTTTAAGTGCGGTATCATAAAATTTTTGTTTTCCCATGTATCCCAGCAAAGATACAAAAGTTATACCGAGATTAAATCTCTGGCAAACTGGCGCATTGCGGCTCCCGGATCTTCGGTTTTCATAAAGTTCTCTCCAATCAAAAATCCATTAAACCCAGCGGTCTTTAAACGCTTAATCGTATCGGTCTCACTGATGGCACTTTCCGAAATCTTCATAAAATCATTCGGAATCCGGTCTGCCAGATCAAAAGAAGTCTGGATATTTACCGTAAAATCGGCCAGATTCCTGTTGTTTACACCAATAGCGTCCAGATCAGCACAAATACTTCTTTCCAGTTCTTCCTGATTGTGCACTTCCAAAAGCACATTTAAGCCAAGGCTTTTGGCTGTACCTGCCAATGCCTCAATTTCCTTTGGTGTCAGAATTGCAGCAATCAATAAAATGATGTCGGCTCCCCAGGCTTTTGCTTCCAGAATCTGGTACTCGTCTACCATGAAATCCTTTCTCAGCAATGGAACCTGATTAACAGCCCTGGCCTTCAGGAGATCCGAAGGGTCACCGCCAAAAAAATCAACATCCGTCAGAACAGAAATTGCAGAGGCTCCAGCAGCAGCATATGCCGTAGTCACCTCTTCTACTGTTACCCGATCGTTGATAATACCTTTGGAAGGAGAACGACGTTTAAATTCAGCAATAATACCTGTCCGCTGATCATCCCTTAAAAAGTCTTTAAACCGATAAGGCTGGCGCTCAAAATGCAGTGCTGCTTCCAGTTGTTGTATACTGACTTTCTGTTTGGCCAGCTGTATCTCTTCCCGCTTGCGTAAAACTATTTTATCCAGGATGTTCATGATTCTAACCAGTTTTGCATCATTTGTTTACCATATTCCGTTAATACACTCTCCGGGTGAAACTGCACCCCTCTTATATCAAACTCATTGTGCCTCAGCGCCATGATCTGTCCATCCTTATCTTTAGCCGTTACTGTAAAAACAGATGGAAGATCTGCCGCATCGACTACCCAGGAATGATACCTGCCCACATTGATCACTTCAGGGCAATCTTTAAAAGTCAGTTCTTCCTTATCCAGAACGTTGATGGGCGTCGCAATGCCATGCATAGGCCGGCCTAAATTCAGCAGATGACCTCCAAAAGCTTCTGCAATAGCCTGCTGCCCGAGACATACACCAAAAATACTCTTCTTTCCGGCATATGTTTTGATCACCTCCAAAAGCAGGCCTGCTTCCTCTGGAATACCTGGTCCGGGAGACAACAGAATCTTATCATAAAGATCCACATCTCCAATCTCAAATTTATCGTTTCTCCAAACCTCCACCTCGTATCCAATTTCGTTCACCAAATGTACCAGGTTGTAGGTAAAAGAGTCATAGTTATCTATAACCAATACTTTCTTATTCATATATTTTTCTTAAATCTCCACTGCCATTTGTACTGCTTTCCGAAGGGCAGCAATTTTATTATTTACTTCGTTCAGTTCATTCTCCGCAACAGAATCCGCCACAATACCGGCACCCGCTCTGTAATGCAATTCATTGTTTTTACTCATAAAGGTGCGGATCATAATGGCATGGTTAAATTCTTCATTAAAGCCCATATACCCGATAGCTCCCGCATAAAAATTACGCCCTAATCCTTCATATTGATCAATCAGCTGCATCGCCTTATATTTTGGAGCCCCGCTTAAAGTCCCCGCCGGATAGGTATCCGCCACAATCTTAATTGCCGAAGTTCCTTCCTGCAGGTTTCCACTCACCTTAGATACCAAATGGATCAGGTGAGAATAATACTGAACCTCCTTAAAAGATTTCACCTGCACCTGATTGCAATGCCTGCTCAGGTCATTCCTCGCCAGATCGACCAGCATCACATGTTCTGCGCTTTCTTTAGGATCCTGCTCCAGTTTCCTTGCAATTTCTGCATCCTCCTCATCATTTCCTGTGCGTTTAAAAGTGCCCGCAATCGGAAAAATATTTGCCGTGTTGTTCTTTATGGTAATTTGGGCCTCTGGCGAAGAACCAAAAAGTTTAAAGTCCCCATAGTCAAAATAGAACAGATAAGGAGAAGGATTAATGGAACGTAAACAGCGGTATACATTAAACTCATCACCGGAAAAACCTTGTTTAAATGCTCTTGATGGAACTATTTGAAAGACATCACCTCTTAAGATATGCTTCTTCATCTTCTCCACGATATCCATAAAACCCTGGTCTGTCAAATTGGAGCTTTCTTCACCCTCTATCTTAAAATTATATTCCGGGAAGTTTTTATTCTGGATCAGATATTCGATCTTTTCCAGATCTGCATTTTCTTCGCCATTAAAACTGTTGTTGAACAAAGTGATCTCATTGCGAAAGTGATCAACCGCAATGATATACCGGTATACATGGTATTGCATCACTGGAATGGTCTCCTGCTCAGGAGCGGTGGCCGTCAGAGAAATATCCTCAAAATGCTGCACAGCATTCCAGGTAAAATAGCCAAAAAGCCCGGAAGAAATATAGCGGCCATCTGTATCTGATTTATGATCAAATTTGGATTTAAAAGCATCTATCTCTTCGATAAGATTAAAATTAGTTTTCTCTTCCCTGCTCCCGTCCGGATAGTAGACAGACAGCACCTCGTCTTTAAGCACAATGCCGGCTACCGGATCTGCACAAACATAACTTACAGAATTTTCCCTGCTGTGATAGTCAGAGCTTTCCAGCAAGATGGTATTGGGGAATACATCTCTTAACCGAAGGTAGATACTCACCGGGGTGGTGGTATCTGCGAGCCTCTTTTTGAAAGAAGTGTGGATCGTAATGTTGTCTTTCATAAATTATTTATAACATCATTTTTAAAAATCAAAAAAGTCCAAACACAAAAAAACCCGACGTTGTGTAACGTCGGGTTAGAAATGTGGTTGGTTTAGGTTGATAAACTATAAGGTACACAAAGCTGCGACGAAACTCTTTTCGGAATTACCACGCCACTGCCATGTATGTATATTGTTGATCATGAGCAACAAAAATATAAATAAAACTTAGAAGTCAAAATAAAATTGTAAAATTTACGATACTCCAAAGAATGAACGGGAAACATCGGCCCTTGTCATGGCATAGATTGCCGCAACGATGATCACCAAGGCCAGTGTAAAATAAATTGCAATGGTTTTATGTTTAGCCGCCGGATTATCAAAACGCTTAGAGCGGGCATTACCCACTGTAATTAAAATTACAGCAAAGATCATCATACTGATGTGCTCCATTTTCCAGTACCTGGCCATCGCCACAGAACTATCTGCTTTATACCAGTTGTTCACGAAATAAAGAATCAAGCCCATAAGCAATTGTATATGAGAACTGATCAGGGTAAATACATTCAGCTTTCTATTGCCTTCTGTATACGCTTTTTTGCCCAACCAACCTGAAAAGGCATTGACAATAGCCACAATAAGGAGAATTAACACTACATAGCGCCATCCTGAATGCGCGCTTTTTAAGATTTCACTTAAACCCATAACTTTTTTCTTTCAAATCTAACCAATTCCTTCTTACGGCAAAAATTTACGCTTTAATTTACATTCAGTCTACTCTCTACTCCTCAATTCCCTGCTTCTCAACTCTCCGTCTCTCAGCTCTCTACTCCCTGCTTTTCAACTCCCTACTCCTCAACTCCGTGCTTTTCAACTCCCTGCTTCTCAACTCCCTGCCCGGCCTCCCCCCCCTCTGCAATTTGCTAAGGAAAATTCTCGTACACTGCGGAAAGACCTCAGAGATCTGCGGCTTCTTCAGCCGCCTGATATCGTCAGTCTTGAAGCAGTTGTACAGAATTTTCCAAAAAATTACTTATCCAAACCACTCTCTGTTTTCCCTTTCAAACGCTTCGCATCCTTAAGGCTCTTGTGAAGCATCCATTCAATCTGGCCATTAACACTACGAAATTCATCAGCTGCCCATTTCTCAATAGCCTTCATTGTCTCTGCGTCAATTCTCAATGCAAATGATTTCTTTTCGGCCATCTTTACTGATTTAAAGTTCCGGTATTGATCACCGGTTTAGTTTCACTATCCCCACAAAGCACCACCATTAAATTACTCACCATAGCTGCTTTCTTATCCTCATCAAAATCTATAATTTGTTTTTCCGAAAGCAAATTTAAAGCACTTTCAACCATTCCAACAGCACCTTCAACAATTTTATGCCGCGCAGCAACTACAGCCGAAGCCTGTTGCCTTCTCAGCATAGAATGCGCAATTTCCGGCGCATAGGCCAGATAACCGATCCTGGATTCGATCACCTCTATACCAGCAATCTCCAACCGCTCTGCCAGCTCATTTTCCAAAGCCCGGTTCACATCGTCAAAATTTGTACTTAAGGTTACCGTAGCCGTTTCATCTTCAAAATGATCATAAGGAAAAGAACCAGCCAGCTTACGTACCGCAGAATCTGATTGTATTTTAATAAAGGCACTGTAATTATCCACCTCAAAAGCCACTTTAAACGTATCTCTAACCCGCCAAACCAAAATCACACTGATCAGAATCGGATTCCCCATCTTATCGTTTACCTTAATTTTCTCACTTTCAAAGTTCCTGGCCCGCAAGGAATACGTAAAGCGGGTAAACAATGGATTGATCCAAAATAAACCATTTTGCTTTACACTTCCCCTGTATTTCCCAAACAATAACAATACCTTAGAACTGTTCGGGCTTACAATGATCAGGCCCTTGGCAATTAAAATAATAATTAAAGCCGAAGCGATAATCAATCCAACGGATTGCGTTACTATACCAAAAGCCAGCAGGCCCACGGCAAGAATCAGAATGACTATAGCAACATAGCCGTTAAAAGGATTTACAGTACTTTCTGTTTTCATAAAATTTAGTATTTAAATGATATTAAATTGATATCATAAACATAGACAAAATCTTCCTGATTTTGTTTCCTTTTTTATATAAAAAAATAAAATATTATAAATTCATATCCAGATAGGGCTAACAAAACGCAAACAGATGTATCTAACAATTAAAGTGTTGAAGCATGAACTATCAGGAAATTCGCCCCCCGGAACATCTTAGCAACCACATCAGGTATTGCTGGACGCTGGAAAGCACGCATACGGAAACCCGCATCACTCCCTTCAGGACAATGGCCGACGGCTGTCCAGGCCTCATCTACCAACCGAAAAGTGCAGGAACCCTTTACCAGGGGAGCAAACAACTATCTGATCTGTTCCTTTTCGGGCAAAGCACCCGTTATGGAGAACTACAGCTCAGCGGAAATTTCCAGGCCATTGGCATCCATTTCTATCCCAATGCCCTAAAAACCTTATTTGGTCTTCCTGCTGAAGAACTCACAGACTCCTGCTTAAACCTGGAGGAGCTCATCCAAAAGAAATATCCGGCGCTCTCAGACCAGCTTCTATATTCTCCTTCAGCAAAAGATCAGCTTGAAATCCTCTTTCATTACCTGGATATGGAGCAACAAAGGAGCGTTCATTTACAGGATGCCACGATGAAACATGTACTCACACAAATCGTCCAGTCCAGGGGCCTTATCCCATTAAAAAGATTGCAGGACGACCTCGGCCTGTCAGAGCGAAGCATGGAAAGAAAATTTAAAGCCTATACCGGCATCTCGCCAAAACTCTTCTCCAGAATTTGTCGGTTCCAGGCCTCTTTGATACAATTAAGAAAAAATGAATACGATAAATTTTCAGATATAGCCTATAAAAACAACTATGCCGATCAATCACACTTCATCCGTTCCTTTAAGGAATTTGCAGGATTTTCACCCTTCCAGTACCAAAAAAATTCATTTGAAATCGTAGAAAACCTAAACCAGCTCAACCCTTCGTAAAACCTGTCGGTTTTGTTCTATTTTGTCCATCGGGCATCCCCTAGTTTTGAAGTAAAGATTAAAATTATGGAAAGCAAAGACAAACTCATTCTGGTACTTGGAGGTACCGGCAAAACAGGTAAAAGAATTGCAGAACAGCTTCTCCAGCTCCGTCTGCCAGTAAGAATCGGCTCGAGGTCTGCCAGTATCCCTTTTGACTGGGAAGACCAGGAGACATGGACGGCGGCGCTCCAGGGCGTTCATTCCGTCTACCTCTCCTTCCAGCCTGACCTCGCCGTGCCAGGAGCCCGACACTGCATCCAGGCATTTACTTCACTCGCTGCCCGGAACGGAATAAAGAAAATCGTTCTGCTATCGGGCAGAGGAGAACCAGAAGCTGAACATTGCGAAGAAATCGTAATGCAAAGTGGCTTAGAATGGACCATTCTCCGGGCTAGCTGGTTCGCTCAGAATTTCAGCGAAAGTTTTCTTATCGATCCCATACTAGCCGGCCATGTAGCTCTGCCCTCGGGAGAGATCAGAGAACCTTTCATCGATGCCGATGATATTGCCGAGGCAGCGGTGGCGGCGCTCATCAGCAACGAACACGGGCATCAGCTCTATGAACTAACAGGTCCCCGTCTTTTAACATTTCCTCAAGCTATTGAAGAAATAGCCTGTGCATTGGAAAAACCGATCATTTACGAGCAGGTTTCCCATCAGGCCTATGCCGACTCGCTCCGGTCTTTTGAAGTTCCCGAAGAATACATCTCCTTAATCAATTACCTCTTTTCAGAAGTGCTGGATGGAAGAAACGCGCACCTTACTGATGGCCTGGAACACATGCTCAAAAGGAAGCCAACAGATTTTTCGGAGTATATCAAAAAAACAATCCAATCCGGAATTTGGAAAAATTAGGATAACTACGAATTAACGCTCTCTTTACTTCTGTTTGTTTCTTTATAAAGAAACAAACAGATTAATGCCAAAAAAGCACAAACCGTCATAATCAATGGCATAGGTAAGGTCGACTTTTCCGGAAACAAACTGACTATTACAGAAGCCACCGCTCCCAATCCCATCTGCAAGGCCCCCATCAAAGCAGAAGCACTGCCTGCATTTTTACTAAAGGGCGCAAGAGAAAGCGCCGCCGCATTTGGATTAATCAAACCCAGACAAGCCAGGTACAACGCAATAAAAGCAATCGTACTATACAAATTAAGCCAGCCCTGATGAGCCGCGATCAAGAACAATGCACTGCACAATGCCTGCGCAACCAAAGCAAAGGAAACCATCTTTTTACTGCTAAACCACCTCAGCATCAAACTATTTATCTGACTGGAACCTATAAAAGCGACAGACAACAATGCAAATATCCATCCGTATCCTGTTTTACTTACCCCATACAAGTTCATAAATACGATAGGTGATGCCGAAACATAAGCAAACAAGCCTGCGAAGGCCAGGGAAGCAATCAATGCATAAGTATAAAACTGACGTTCTGCAATAACCGTTAAAAAACTTCTGATAATTGGCCCCGGCTTCAACGAATACCCGGGATCAGGTTTATAACTTTCCGGCAGAAAAAAGAAAGCAGACAAGAGCATCGCCAGGGCCATCAGTGCCAGAAAAACAAACACATAAGACCATCCCAAACCAGCGATCAGATATCCCCCTGCCGTTGGTGCAAGCATAGGCGAAACTGCAATCACCAGCATAATGGAGGCAAAGACCTTAGGACTTTCCTGAACCGTAAAAAGATCACGTATCATGGCCACAGATGCCACTGCAGTTGCACAACTTCCAATGGCCTGAACAAACCTCAATACAATCAGCTGATTGATATCCTTTACGGCTAAACAGCCTATAGAGGCCAGAATATACAAGACCAGGCCAAAATACAATGGTTTCTTTCTTCCAAACTTATCCAGAAGAGGCCCATAAAGCAACTGCCCTGCCGATATTCCGATAAAAAAACTCGATAAGGAAAGGGCAACATTGGGAATATTGGTATGCAGGTCTTTCGCAATAGAATCGAATCCCGGCAAATACATATCAATAGAAAATGGCCCAAGCGCAGACAAAGACCCCAGAATAAGTATGGTGTAGAACTTTTTAGAACCAGCCATCAAAATGATCTGGCTTAGCCTTTTTGTTCAAAGCCCTTGGCAAGCTCAGCCCAGAGATATTCTGAAGCCTGCTTTAAACGTGCCTTTGTTTGCGCTTTTTTAAGCTTTCTTGGCAGCTTAAATTTAATGCTTTTATTTTTTTTAACGTCTTTTTTGCTCATGGACAAATCTACCCAACCAAATCCAGTTACACAAGTTTTTCCATGAAGCATCCCTTAAACCTTAAAATTGATCCTCTTTTAGAAAGGCAAGGGAAGCATCTTCAGACTGAAGGGTTTCCGTATTTGAACAAGCAAAATGTTGCAATTTCAATGTAGAAAACTTTCCTTTCATAATCGTATGATTGTCTGAAGAACCGCTCAGTTTCAACATCGCCTGATCATTAACAACGGTATACAGGTCCCCTGCACATATCTTTAAATTCGCCTCTGCCTGATCCTTCAACAGCACCTGAAATATAGGAAAGTTCAGACTGCCCTGTGACCCTACACTTGCCTGATCACAAAGTTCAACCCTTTTCAAGTCCTTTACAGTCACAAAAACAACAACAGCTTCTGGCGCTGTAGAATGGATCAGCAGCTTAGGGCCTCTACGCTTAAAAGATATCCGGTCCCGATCTTCGGCAAACTCTATATATACACGGTTGCGGCTGCCCTGGCGGAGATAGACCTTTACATTTCCGCTGATTTTAAGCATAGAATAATCTGAAGTATCAGCAAGTACAAGACTTCCTTTTGTACCTTCATTTGCAAATGAAGTAGTAGCGGCGGCAGAAACTCCAACAATAATGGTCATAACTGCAGCAAATAGGGTTTTGATTAAAGTTTTCATATCTTTTTTTTGAAATTTTGATGTTCTTTTTTCGATAAGACCACATTGAAAATCAAAACGTTGCACACCAACCAGCAGTATTATATAAGAAAGGGAGAAAAAACGACGAACGGCCAATTTTAACCGACAAGTTTTCCTTTTAAAAACCCCTGCAAAAAAAGAAAGCGGTTGGCATCCACCAAACCGCGTCCTATTATTATTCACCTTGCACCTCCCCAGCCACGATGGGCTGGCTCGGCAAGCTCTTATATGCCCCGGGGGCTATTACTATCTTCTGTTTTTTGGGAATAAGACTGCAGAAAGGCAAAAACGTTGCAGAAGGGTTGTGCACCAATAGACCACCCCGGTCTTGTCATCGACCAACAGGCAATTGCAGTCGACAAATAGCTCTTTATTTTATATCCTGAAAAGTTCCAGGGAAACATTATCCTCAGCAAAGCCTTATATTTACCTCTATAAAACTGATCGTTTATGATAAAATCTGCCTGTTTATTTTTTACCCTCAGTCTTTTGCTTTTCGCCAGCTGCAAAAGCCCACAAACAAAAGACAACATACTTGAAGCTATCCCGGATCCGAAAACGCTCTCGGAAAGTTATGTCAGCAACCCTGACCATATACTTTCCCCCGAAACCGTATCCAAACTGAACAACGAACTCAGCAAACTGGATCAGGCCGGGACTGCACATATCGATGTCGTCTTTGTTCAAAGCATCGGAGATCATGTACCTAAAGACATTGCCCATGAATTGTTCAGAAAATGGAAAATCGGCCGTAAAGACACCAATAATGGATTGCTGATCCTGGTGGTGAAAGACCAAAAGAGAATTGAATTTGAAACAGGCTATGGATTGGAAGGTATACTTCCAGATATGATCTGCAAAAGGATCCAGGAAGACAGCATGATCCCTCATGCCAGGAACAATGATTTTGACAGCGCCATCCTTTCTGGAGTGGACGCGGTAATGGCCAGATTAAAAAATGAAGACCAGCCAGAATCAGCCCCTGCGGACAGTGCTGTTGCAGTTGCTGTTGTTCCTCCAAGCACACCAGAGATCGGCCTGGCTGTTGCAGACAGTGCCACAGCATATGTGGAGAATCAAAGACCATTCACACAAAACCTCCAGGCATCTTCCCCTTCAAAGGAGGGCCCTGGCCTTATTGCCCTCCTTATCTTTATTCCAATCCTGATCTTTTATATCGGCATCGCCGCTGCACTAGGCTCAAGCTTAAATGGATACCGCTTTAAGAAGAAATGGCTAAATCCCGTCTCCTACTTCCTGGTCTTGGTACCTTCCGCACTTGTCATCTGGATCAGTTTTATGGATCCTCTTCCTGGCTTTTGGTTTATCCTTAGAGGCCTTGCTATTTTCTACCTGTTCCTGTTAATCTATATCCACCTGCATTTCTTCATTTTAAGTTCCATCTTAAAATCTTCACTGAAAAACCTGAACCCACATGAACAGTATTTAAAATGGCAGGAAACACATGCGTCCATGGAACATGCCGTCCTAAAAATATTTCCTTATCCATTTTTAAAATTCTATTGGAAGAGCTATAAAGAAAGATTATATCAGCTGCGAAATACACCATTGGACTGCGAAAAATGTGGAAAACCCATGGTTTGCCTGGATGACGATCAGGAAGACCAGTTTTTATCCAAAGGTCAGCTTACAGAAGAGCGTATAGACGCCATAGATTATGATGTATGGGAATGCACCTCTTGTAAAGAACGCTTGATACTGGACTACAAAAACATCAAGTCTACAGCCAGGGAGTGCCCTGAATGTCATTTCATTACCTTAAAATTTGATAAAAGGAAGGTCATAAAATCTGCCACGACCTATTCGGCAGGCTATGGCTATACCTATTCCATATGTGCGAACTGCAAGTTTAAAGATTCAGTCAAATTTGAGATTGCAAAGATCTCCGTTTCCAGCGATGACAGCAGTTCTTCCTTTTCAAGCAGCAGTTCCTCCAGCAGCTCCTCCTCCAGCAGTTCTTCCAGCAGCACAAGCAGTGGCGGATCATCTGGCGGTGGCGGCGCAGGAAGCAGCTGGTAAAACAAAAAAAGAGCGGCCAATCCTGGTCCGCTCAATTAACTAACTTATTATTCATAAAAAAACTGGCTGTTGGGGAAGGAGTCGAACCTTCAAGGGGAAGTTAGCCTCAGTTCAAAAAATTAATTTGTGGTCAACCCATAAACTGTGTTTATCCCATGATCCCCACCACCGAGACAAGGAGGTGTGTCTGCCAGTTTCACCACCCAACATGATATTAATGTACGTATTCTTATGAAGTAAGCTTTGGTTTAGGTTGATTTTTTATAACTTACTTTATAAATCGCTGTAGGGGAAGGAGTCGAACCTTCAAGGAGTGGTTAGCCCTTTCGGGTTTTCCATAATCTCCACCACCGAGACAAGGAGGTGCGTCTGCCAATTCCACCACCCTACAGTAGGTAAGCAAATGTTAAAGAACTTGTTTTTTTATCGTTTGCTTGATACAAATGTAACAAGACCTCTATTACGTTGCAAATATTTTAAACAATTAATTTTATTTTTATAATTTTTGTAATTATATTCGCTTTTGATTACCAAATATAAAATACATGATAAAAAAAGAAAGCCAAAATTCAGAAATTGATAACCTGGATATCGACATCCTCAAACAACTCATGCAGGATGCCACAAAACCTTATACAGAAATTGCAAAAGATTTGATTGTTTCGGGTGGAACCATACACGTCAGAATGAAAAAATTACAGGAAATGGGCATTATCAGAGGCTCTCACCTGATCATTGACCCTCAAAAAGCAGGATACGACATTTGTGCTTTTCTTGGTATATATCTCGAAAAGGGAATACAATATAAAGATGCAGTAGAACAACTGAGCCGGATTAAAGAAGTGGTGGAGCTTCATTACACCACCGGGGCCTACAGCATGTTTGCTAAAATCATCTGCAGGGATACGAGTCATTTAAGACATGTTTTAAATGAAGAAATACAGGCGGTTGCCGGCATACAACGTACAGAGACGTTAATTTCCCTGGAAGAAAGCATCAGAAGGCAGATTGAATTGTAAACTCAATCTGCCTAAACTAATCTTCCCGGCTTCCGTCATCAGCCATGCGCACAATTTTAGGCGTAAACCTGGCCACCACGTCCACAAGAGCAGTCTGGGCTTCCATCACCAGATTAATGTCCTTATAGGCCATTGGAGCTTCATCCAGCCCCGCCCCGATCAGAGTGACCTCATGGGCTTTCAGTATCCCCCGCATTTCTTCTCTGGAAATGTTCTTGATGGCCTTTGAGCGGCTCATCTGCCTCCCTGCACCATGAGAAGCTGAATGTATTGCAGCCGCCTCTCCCTTTCCCCTCACCAGAAATCCAGGAGCCGTCATTGAACCAGGAATAATCCCCATCACACCCTTACCTGCAGGTGTCGCTCCTTTACGATGCACAATCACCTCTTCCCCATTCCAGATTTCTTTCCAGGCAAAGTTATGGTGGTTTTCTACTTTAGCCAGAACTCCTGCGCCTATAGCCCTGGTCAACTTATCATGAATGACTTCGTGACATGCAGAAGCATAATCACCCGCGAGGTTCATTGCCAGCCAGTACTCCTGCCCTGCTTCTGAATTCAAATCCAGATAGGCAAGATTAGCGGCTTCAGCCGGAAGTTTACACATTGATTTTGCCAGTTTGGTATAATACCCAGCCAGTGTAGCCCCAAGTCCGCGGGAACCAGAATGCGTCAGTAAAGCCAGGTACTTCCCTTTTTCTATCCCCAGCACCTCATCCCTTTTCTCGAATTCTATGATCCCCCATTCTACAAAATGATTTCCACCACCAGAGCTTCCCAATTGTGAATAAGCCTTGTCGTGCAGGTCCTTAATAAATGGGGTAAGTTTAAACTCTTCTCGCTCCAGCACCTCATGATCTGCTTTATATTGCCCGTGAAAACCATGCCCTGCACCAAATTTGGTATGCGCAATCAATTCTCTTTTAAAGCTGGCCTCGTTGGCATAAAAATGGTTTTCAGAAATATCAAATACAGACAAAGCCATCCGGCACCCGATATCTACACCAACACCATAAGGAATAATCGCATTTTTCGTTGCCAGAACACCTCCAATCGGCAAACCATAGCCTTGATGAGCATCGGGCATCAGGGCACCGGCAATTGTCACCGGAAGCCTCATCGCAATATCCATTTGTTTTCTCGCCCCTTCCTCAATATAAGCTGAACCATATACCGCATAAGCCCCTTTTTCCACTTTTAACGAAATCTCCGGTTCTATCAGCGACTCTTCAATCATGGCTGCTGCCAATTCTGCCAGAACCTCATGGTCCATAAAACGTTCAGGCTCCTTTACCAAAGCTTTCATCAGCAACAGCACCTCTTTAGCAGGCAATTCATCAAAGCGATTTTCCACCAAATCCAATGCTGCACCTAATATTTTTCCAGGATGATAACCTATTTCCAACAGGTCATTCCCATTTATTTTTCTTTTCATAATTTATATAATTCAGTTCTCATCTCTACAAGAACATTTTCTAATGCTACCTTATCCACCCCATCTGGCAGTGTACTTATAGCATAAGCCTTTCCGACCTTCTCTACCAGTTCCTCAGCCCTTGTTAGCAATTCCTCATATTCAAAAGCGCCGGATCTGATGGCCAGCAATTCTGTTCTGTTCCCTCGCCTCACTTTTAAAGCACCGGTTCTTAACAACTCTTCTGCAACCTCCAGCAAACGTATAGTATGCATCATGTTTTTCGCATCATAGTCTTTCCCCTGCTCCAATGTCCCCGCATACCGGCCTTCATTTCTGTTTTCTACCCAATCCCAGTACTCCAGGTACTCTTTACAATAGATGGAGTAGCTGTCCACATTGAAGGAAAGATACCCGGCTATTCTTTGTCCTTTGGGCACAGAAGAAAGAGAAACATCATTGGATCGGTCACTATTGACCACTCCGCTATAATGAAATTCATCCTCCTGATCATAAAAGAGCGCATACAACCCTCTGGAATGAGGTATATTCACTAAACCACAACGTTCTTGCACATAGTCTTTTTCTTTCAGCCAATCTTCCAACCTCACAGAAAGGCCGTTCTCTATCACAAAACAAAAATCCAGGACAGAAGCTCGCTTTTCAGGCATCGGATTTACAATTTTCTTTTTCAGGCCCTTTGCCTTACGCACCTGCGTAATGGCATAACCGGCAAAAGTGTCCTTGCATACTTTCGAAAGCACCATACCCGGATTCAACTTTTCCATTAACGGATGCTTATAGCGCACACAATCTTCAGGCGAAGACAGCATTTCCAGTATATTCGGGTTGCATTTTGAAAGCAATTCAATATATCTGCCCAGTTCGTAGTAAACCTCGTCATTGCTCTTATTGCTGACCTGAGCTCTGTAGTTCAAGCCATAAAACTCAGATCTCGGCAAATAATAAACGCCTTTCAGATCTGTATCTGAACCTGGTGTTTCCAAACCATAAGCCCTGCTCCCACTAACGCATTCAAAAAGTAGCAATCCTTTCTCTTTTATTTCTTTAATTGTCATACTCATTTATCATTTTGATAAAGAACTCATCCAACAAAGTGGCATCAAACTGTTTTTTTTCCAAACGATTTGCCGCTGTGCTGCACCTGCTGAATTCTTCTTCTATATAAGCCCTTAACACACCTTCTATCTTAACTTTCGTACCCTCTGCTGCTGTAGCCTTAAATTGGATCAAATCCTTAACGGCTATTTGAAGCGGAAGCGGGAGCAAAGTCATCAGCGCATCTATAGTCATTGGCGCAATTTCTCCTTTATCCAGGCACCATTTCGCAGAAAGTAAGGAGCGCAAAACATAAAACAGTTTTTTTATACTGATTTCATCACCCCCCAACATGCTTTCCAGTGCTCCCCATGCAATTCCTAAATAATGATGGGCATTGGTCTTCCTGTTAAAAAAATCCTGAGACAGTGCCCAGAGACTTTCTTTAAAATCATCCCGCTCTCTGTAAACAATTGGTGACTGCAGCCACTCAAAAGGTGTGGTATTTGACTTTCTGGTCAACTGAAGCACCTTCCTTAAATCCCATCCATAAATATCCAGCTCCTCATTTATTGGAAAGCCCAGATGATCTGTCCGATCTGATATGGAGAGGTAATAATTTACCGGCCTTATATAAATAAACCTTACATCAAAATCACTATCAGGAGAAGGAAACTGCCAGCCCCGGCTTCCCGACTCACAGGAAAAAAGGATTTTTATGTCGTGCTCCCTTTCTATTAACGCCAGCTTATTCAATATCGTCGCTTTCATATTTACACTTTACGATTTTACAAAAATTTGTTTCAACTGATCTACAATCTGCCCGCTTCCGGATAAACTGATGGTATTGATTTTCTCTACATATTCCATTTCTTTCAATTTATACAGCATCGCGTTATCCTCCATCAATTTAGCCGTGTTCAATAAACTCCTCGCAGAAGCCGTTTCTTCCCTCCTGGTGATCAGGTTGGCCTGTGCTCTTTTTTCCGCAATCAGCACCTGGTTCATAATCTCTTTCACATCTCCCGGCAACACAATGTCCTTCACTCCGCAATTCAACAATTCAACACCCAATCCCTCAGCTTTTGAAGAAGAATCTGCCAGCACCTGTTCAGAGATCTTTTCTTTATGCTCCATCAATTCATCAAAAGTCATTCTTCCAACAAATGCCCTTAAAGCAAGCTGGATCAACACATACAATTGTTTATCAAAATCCTTATTTTCCAGCAAAGCTTTTTTCACATCTGTTACTTTATACTGAACCGTAAAATTGATCCTCAACTGCGCTTTATCCTTCGTCAGGATTTCCTGGCCAATGATCTCCATATTCAACTGACGCATATCCGTTTTCAGAACCTGGATCAGGGTACTGTTTTTCCACCAGGTATAAGTTCCTGGCTCCAGAATCCTCTCCATCTTCCCATCTTTCATCATCAGGCCTTTCTCATAAGTTTCGACGGTAAATGACCTTGTATGCACCGATAACTGCGACTTACCCAATGTATTTCTATCAATCAGCGCGGTGGATTCATCATCTGACAGATCTGCCCGTACAAAAGAATAATTGTTCAGTCCCTTCCAGAAAGCATACTTCCCGGCAACCAGTACCTGCTTAAAATTACCGTTCTGATAGACCAAAATCAGTTCATTGTCTTTCACTTCTATCACATCAACCAGCCTTCTAAAATCTTCATTCAACAGCAGTACATCCAATTCAACTGAAGCAATGAAAGTTTTAGACATATCATAGACCTCCATCTTCTCCCCAAACCACAGCCAGTAATTGCCTGCAGTCAATGTTCTTTTTAATTCTCCGTTTTTATAAACCAAGCCCGCAGAGTTGGTATTTACATGTATTCTTTTCATATCTTTTATTTTTTGTTGGTTTATCTCTTAAATCAGTACATTAAAAGACATTCATCCGGTTTCTGCGGAAGTATCCTGTTGAAAACAAATTCAATACCCTTCATAAATACTAAAAGAGCTCAGGAGAGCGTAGAGAGCGCCAGCTCTTTTTCGTATCTAACAATCGTGTATCTGCATCATTTCCTTTCCTACACTTTCAAAGCAGAATCCGGATTTGCCCGCCACCGGAATCCGGTGAAAAGCTGAATGCCTTTTGCAGTACTTCTGGCAATGGGAATTTGAAAAGTTTCCCTTCTTTTAACGGAACTTAAATCCGGTGCATTACCATTTTGCTATTCCATTTCTGGAAGCAGGATTCGAACCTGCATATGGTGTTGTTGATCTACCCCCTGATCTATCCCGTATCACCGGGAGCGGGATTCGAACCCGCGACACACAACGAAGACGATCTCCATTATTAAACATCAGAATATTGCTGCCGAACAGCTCAATACTATGGGGCCATACCGAAACCCTCAACTGTGGATGTTTATCCTTTCTAATCGCCATCCCCTTTCGGGAATATCTTTATCGTACCTTTCAGTACTGCTTTTCTTCAAAGAACCTGTCTTATTGTTGACGTGACAAAGATGCGGGCAGGTCAACGCAGGGGAATTGCGCAGTGAAGGGCCAACTATAAAAAAAATCGCAAAACACTATATATCAATTCAATAAATTTAAAACACAAGCTTATAATCTTCATAAAAACTTTAAATACGCAGATCTATTGCGCAGCAATTTTGTTTTTATACTTTTATAAAAAGATTTTTGAGATGTCAATTAACAAATTAGCACTGATCCGGTACAAAACGATCGACGAATGTTTACAAAACAGGCGCCGGAAATGGACCCTTGAAGATATCATTGAAAAAGTGGCTTTCACCCTCTATGAATACGAAGGCATTACCTCTGGCGTAAGCAAGCGCACCATACAGGCAGATATCCAGCTGATGCGGAGCGATAAACTAGGCTATAATGCCCCCATCATCGTCAACGACAGAAAGTATTATGCCTACAGCGATTCCTCCTACAGCATCACCAAAGCACCGATCAATAACAATGACATCGACAAAATGAAGGAAATTGTCGGCATTCTTAAACAGTTCAACGGTTTCAGTTATTTCGACGAGATGAGCGATATGATTGCCAAACTGGAAAACAACCTGTATAAGTCCACACACCAAAGCCGGAATTGTATACAGTTTGAGAGCAACACACAACTTAAAGGTATACATTATATCAACCCGCTCTATCAGGCAATTCTCCATAAGACCCCGCTTTTGATCGAATACAAATCCTTTAAAGCCCAAAAATCCCAATCCGGCATTTACTTTCCGTACTTGTTAAAAGAATACAGAAACAGGTGGTTTCTGATCGTTAAACCCAAAAAGGGAACAACCCTGCTGAACCTGGCTTTAGACCGGATCCTGGAGTTTCAGGAACTCACCAAGGAAACATTTGTTGAATACAAGGGCATAGACTTCGACCGGTATTTTGAGGACTTGATAGGCGTAACCAAATCTGAACGTGACAGGGCCCAAAAGGTTGTTTTAAGAATCGAGAAATATCATGCTCCTTATATCTTAACAAAACCTATTCACCCAAGTCAGCAAGTCTTAAAAGAAGATGACGAAGGCATCACCATCAGAATAGACGTGATACTCAATTTTGAACTGGAACGCGAAATACTTGGTTTTGGCCATTTTATGAAAGTACTATCTCCAAGAAATCTGGCCAACACGATAAAAAACAGGCTTGAACGTGCCGCCAGGCAGTATCAGGAAAAAGCCCCTCAATAGACGAGGGGCTCTTATTAATCCTTGTTCATTCTGACCATCCTGGGCATAAAACGCCCTTCTATATCCACCAGATCTTTCTGCGCGGCCATCACCAGCTCTATATCCTTATAGGCTTTAGGATTTTCCTCTACGCTCCCGCCTATCAAGGTCACACCGGCACGGCTTAAAACCTTCTTCAAATCGGATGCCGTAGAGCTGTCCTTTGCCTTTTTACGGCTCATAGCTCTTCCCGCTCCATGTGCTGCAGAATTCAATGAATTCCCAACACCCTTACCTTTCACCAGATAGGCGGCCGTAGTCATACTTCCAGGAATAATACCCAGCGCTCCATTATGCGCCGGGGTAGCACCTTTTCGGTGTACAATCACTTCCCTGCCATCCTCTATTTGTTCCTTCCAGG
>Ga0105237_10000089_pt1 | contig 123429 bp, 90 predicted proteins | sample KBSC24metaG_FD_81520 | JGI IMG/M metagenome (GOLD analysis project Ga0105237, IMG submission 81520) | Corn rhizosphere microbial communities from Kellogg Biological Station, Michigan, USA - KBS C2-4 metaG | ecosystem: Host-associated > Plants > Roots > Rhizosphere > Soil | place: Michigan, USA...
GAGGTTGGAGGCGCAGCTGGTCTGGCGAGCCTTCTCACGCACCTTGGCGAAAACGGGGAAGAGGATCGCAGCGAGAATCGCTATGATTGCTATAACTACTAGCAACTCAATCAATGTAAAACCAATACGTGCTTTCATGAATGTTTCCTTCTGGGTTTTAAGAATCGGCAGTGATCGGACCGCGATCTGCCTGCCGTATATAAGCGCGATATCCGCAAAATCAATAGTTTAGCGCAGAGACGAAGCACGCACCTCCAGACGTGGTTGCAGTACGATTTGTTGTGGAGGGATCGACGGTTCCTGGATGCGGCGCATCAGGAACGACCAGGCAATAGCGCACATCTCCTCGATCGGCTGTACGATCGTTGTCAGAGCTGGATCGTGATAGGCCATATCCTCAATACCATCACATCCGATCAGTGCTACATCGTCCGGTATCCGCAGACCGAGGTCCCTCAACGCTCGGAAGGCGGCGATCGCCATATCGTCATTGAAGCAGAACAGCCCATCCGGGTGGCCCTGTGCTGCAATATAGTCCTTAAGCGCCGGACCGATCGCTCTCCTCGTCTCGTTGGGAGTAATGATCAATTCCGGCCGCTGTCCGATCTCATCCATTGCTATCCGGTATCCGTCGAGCCTGTCGTCGCTGGTCTGGTTGAACCACTCGAACCAGTCCGGTATCAACAGGGCAATCCGCCTGCAACCACCGCCGGCAAGGTGATGAATCGCTTCTTTTGTCACAGTCATCAGGTCGAGACGTACGTGATCCGTCTCTTCCCGCACATAAACTCCCATGTTGACGAACGGCTTTCCGCCGAGAAGGTGCCCCTCCAGGCCCGGTATCGTGCCGCGCGGCAGATCCGCGGTCAGTACTCCGTCCAGAGACCAGGACAACAATTGTGAGCTGTCGAGCACTTGACCGGACAGAAACTTCTGCCAGCAGATCATCATCTCGTAGTTATAACGAACGGATTCCAGATAGGACTGGTGCACGGTATGCCCCGACAGGATGGAGCGCAGGTCGTTGGACCAGAAGGCCACCGTCTGAGTGCGTCCGGTCACCAGTGCCCGCGCATTCCTATTTGGCTGATAGCCCATCTCGGCAGCGATTATCCGGACTCGCTGCCGCGTCTCTTCAGAAATCCGTGATTCCACACCGGTCAGAACGCGCGATACTGTCGCATACGAAACTCCGGCCCTGGTCGCAACCTCACGGAGCGTGCTCTTCAATAGATCATCCTCGGACGGAGCGGCATAGGACATTCAAAAAGTCCGCCCCTTGAAGTCCCGGCCAGTTGTACAAGCATTTACGCGGATCGTACCTGCGCCAATTGCATTATGTCAACCGGCAAAGTATCAAGCTCTCTCTTTGTTGCTTTCGAGCACGCAACTCTAGTTCTTCTACGATTTTTCGAGAAGGCTTGACAGCCACCTCCTTAACTGGGTAAACGTTTGCACAAGTGCCTGGTTTCTTACTTTGGTGTTGAGTAACCGTTTGCACACATCATATCACTACATTCTGAAATCGTCAAGAGGTCACGGATTTTATTTCGGCAAGACCCCATCTCTTGTTTGAACGGCATTGAGCTTAAAACTCACAGGCTCGCCAGTTATTGTTCAGGATCGTCTATGTTGCGGTCACGCGTCGGCACGGCCGCAGTATCCTGAAAATTGGAAAGGAACGATAGAATGACTGACATATCGCTTCGCGGCAGGGGGCAGAGCGCGATCCTGGCTAACAGCATTGGAGAGGCGATAGGCGCATTGGCGCGTCCTTCGCGGCGATCCATCGGGTTTGCCGCAGCATCTTTTGCTGCGACAGCCCCAACTGTCCTCGCGGCGCAGCTTCCCGGCAAGTCTGTCTTGTATTACGATCAACCGGCTCAGGACTGGCAGTCGGAGGCTCTGCCGATCGGCAATGGTTATTCGGGCGCGATGATCTTTGGGGGACCGCAGCACGAGCACATCCAGATCAACGCCGCCAGTCTCTGGACCGGCGACGAACACACCGTTGGGACATCGCAGAACCTGGGGGACATCACCCTCGACTTCGCGCATGGCGCGGCGTCTCAGTACCGGCGTCAGCTCGATATCGCCACCGCCACGCATACCGTCACCTACGCCGCCGACGGCATCGCCTACCGGCGCGACGCCTTTGCGAGCAACCCTGGCCGGGTGATGGTATTTCGATTTATCGCCGACAGGCGCGGCGCTTATACCGGGGACATCCGTTTTGCCGACGGACATGGCGCGCAGAACGTTCTTGCCGGCGATACGATTGTGTCGGCCGGCGCGTTGAGCAATGGCCTGCGTTACGAGGCCCGGATCCGGATCGTCCCACAAGGCGGCAGCCTCACGGCCGCCGGCGACCATTACCACCTGGACCAAGTCGATTCGTTCCTGATGATCGTCGGCGATGGCACGGACTTCGCCGACGATCGCCGGACCAAATGGCGCGGTCCCGACCCGCATGGCGCCGTCAACGCCGCCGTATCGGCCGCCGCGCAGCAGTCCTATCAGACCTTGAAGAAGGCGCAGGAAAAGGACTATCGATCACTCTTCAATCGAGTCGAGTTCCATCTTGGCAATACCGCGACCGAGGCCGCATCGATGCCGGCCGACCAGCGCCTGCGCCGCTACAGCGAAGGTAGTCTCGACCCTGAACTCGAAGCGTTCAGCTTCCAGTACGGCCGCTATCTGCTTATTAGCTGCTCCCGCCCCGGTGGTCTGCCGGCCAACCTGCAGGGGCTGTGGGTCAACACGAACAATCCGCCCTGGAGCGGCGACTTCCATTCCGACATCAACGTCCAGATGAACTACTGGCCAGCCGAGGTAACTAACCTTTCGACCTGCGACCTGCCGTTCATCGATTGGGTGAACTCAATTCGAGAGGTGCGCGCGGAGGATACCCGGGACCACTTTGGAGCATCGGTGCGCGGCTGGACCGTCCGTTGCGAGAACAACCCGTTTGGCGCCTCCGGCTATATGTGGAACACACCTGGCAGTGCCTGGTACTGCCAGCAGTTATGGCAGCACTATGCCTTTACCGGAGACAAAAAGTATCTCCGCACGACTGGTTATCCGATCATGAAGGAGGTCTGCGAGTTCTGGCAGGACCATCTCGTGACGAACGCGCAGGGCAAGCTGGTTACGCCGGACGGCTGGTCTCCCGAGCATGGCGATGTCGAGCCGGGCGTCTCCTATGATCAGGAGATCGTTTATGACCTGTTTACGAACACGATCGCAGCCACGAAGGCTCTGGGGGTGGACACCGGCTTCCGGGAGACCTTATCGGCAATGCGCGAGAAGCTTCTGATGCCGGGGATCGGCAAATGGGGACAGCTCATGGAGTGGGCCGGGGACAAGGACGATCCGAATGATCACCATCGGCATGTCTCACACCTCTACGCCGTCTATCCCGGCGACTGGATCACTTCCGAAAGCACGCCGGATCTCGCGAAGGCGGCTGCGGTTTCCCTGGCTCACCGGGGCGACGATTCGACGGGCTGGGCGATTGCCTGGCGGATCAGCCTGTGGGCTCGGCTGCGCGATGGCGACCATGCCTACAAACTGCTGCGAAACTACCTGCGTCTGGCGAGCGTAGCCACTGTCAACTATGATAACGGAGGTGGCGTTTACCAGAATCTGCTCTGCGCCCACCCGCCGTTCCAGATCGACGGCAACTTCGGATCCACTGCCGCAATCGCCGAGATGCTGCTTCAGAGCCACGAGACCTACGCCGACCCTGCCGCGCCGGATCAGGGCCGCTACATTCTCGACCTGCTGCCGTCCCTACCCACCGCCTGGCAGGATGGCTCCGTGCGCGGCCTCTGCGCCCGCGGCGGCTTTACGGTCGACCTGGCATGGGCGCAGGGCCGGCTGACGAAGGTCACGCTGACCAGCGTTACAGGAACGGGCTGCAAGCTGCGTTTCAAGGGGCGGACGCTTACGGTGAACCTGAAGCGCGGCCACAAACGGGAGGTTGACGTCAGCCGGCTGTAGGACCGCGCCTTCCTCCGTACGAGGGATTGTCGGATACTGCCTCTTCATCACAAGGCATCTTGCATACTGGCCTGCTTGTTCCACCCGTGGAGATGCGAGAAGTCGCCCGCGTTGTAGTCGGGAAAATGCCTCCAGGCACAATATCAGAACGCATGATTTGGACTCCTCTCATGTCTCTCAAAGGTCCAGAGCGACACCCGCGCCTGGCTGGGAACAGCATACGAGCACGTTCCCTGGAGCGGGCCTCTCCAGCGGCTCAGGATTATAAGTAATCGATCCGCCGACTAAACCAGTCATGCAGGTATGACAGACCCCGCTCCGGCACGACCATCTGACGGGGATGTCGCATGCTTCGGCCAGTTCAAGCAGACTCGCAAACTTAGGATCCCATGCCGCGGCGATCCCGCTGCGCGCGAATGAGACTAAGGGACCGGATCCGGGCGGCCCTTGTGGTAGATGAGGAGTGTGAACGACCTGCGCCATACCAGGGGTAATAGCCTCAAGAGAACCGAAGATTTCCGTGTGCACATTCTCGGCGAGCGCCCCCCAGTTTCTCAGTCCATCGCGCATGCTCTGCAAGAATGAAGACGGGCCACAGAGATAGAAGTCACTATTCCGTGACACGCCGATTCTCTCCAACAAAGTTGTGTCAATATGCCCGGGAGCATCGAAGTCCGCTCCTACCTGGTCGATTGAAGCGGGCCGGCTGTACACGATATATCCTCGTCCATGCGCGAGCTGTTTCAGTAATGAACGCGATTCTTCTGCAAATGGATGACCGGCGCGATTGCGTGTTCCATAGATCCACCAGATCTCTCGCTCCGATCCTTCAGCGGCGAGGGAGTGCAGCATCGACATCACGGGCGTTGCGCCCACTCCGGCGCTCAGGAGAACCACAGGGATCCGGCCGGGACGCAGCGTAAAGCTTCCGCGCGGCGCGCTAACATCCAAAAGATCGCCCAATTGCGTATGGCCGCTCAGAAATGAACTTGCAATTCCGTTTAATTCTCTCTTGACGCTGATGCGGAAATGGTCGGCTGCCGGCAGGTCGGACAGCGAATAGCTGCGGAGAACCGGCGGCTTGTCCGGGGCGGGATGCAGGCGCAAAACAACAAATTGACCCGACTGGAAGACAGGAAGAGGCTGTCCATCGATTGGCTTCAGAATGAAGGAAGTTACACTGTCGCTTTCCTCATTAATATTCGCGACTCGCATCTGCCGAAAGCCAGGCCATGCCGACGCTTGTTCTTCATAGGCGAGCCCCGGATTGCCCGCCGCAGTTTCGGAGTTCAAGTCTTGTTGGAGCATCGCCTGGAACGAACTCTGCCATCCCTTGCTCAGCGCAGGAATTCGTAGAGCTCGTTCCAGTTGTTCGCGAGAATGTCCCGGCAAATACAAGAGGGCGTCAACCTCGGCCACGGTGATTCGCTCCGGACCGTCAGCAATTTTTATAATGTCATCGCCTGCCCCGACTTCTCCCTCTTGCAACACGCGAAAGTAAAGCCCGGGTCTTCGATGTGCTACGAGAAGCGCCGCCATACGAGGTTCATTCATGCGGATGCCGACGCGGTAGCACGTCACGCGTGGCTGCGTTACTTCAAATTCTGCGCCACCGATGCGGTATCGATCGCCGATACACACCTCGTTGTCAGCGAGTCCATCGACGGTAAAGTTTTCTCCGAACTGACCGAAAGTAAAGTCGCTGCGGCCCAAAAAGCGCTCCCAGTAATGGTAAGAATCCATTTGGTAGACGAATACGGCGCGGTGCTCTCCTCCGTGACCCGCCAGATCGGCTTGCGCATCGCCTTCAATATTGAGGCTGCGCACCATTCGCCGTCCATCAACAGCAGATTTCCAGACTGATGTTCGGACCGTATTGCCGTTCCATGTCACGTCGCGCGGAAGGCCGACATTCACTGAAAGCAATCGGGGCATGGGTACCTCCTTGAGGTCCGGCGTATGCTTAACATCCTTGAACCCGTCGAGAGCGGCTTGAGTATATTGGCCTACCTCGATGAGGTAGCCATCGGGATCGCGCATGTAGCAGGGCCATTCCCAGCCGTGAGCTCGAAGGCGCTTCACCTCGTTCGCATTATTTGCAATTGTGCCAGAAATTGGAATGAAGAATCTATTGGACGATAGTATCGGCCTACACATGAATGCGCCGCCAACTTGAAAAACTCCTGCTCGCCCATCGTAACCTTAGACCAGGTCGACGCCATTCTCATGTGCAGGCATTTCGTTTGTTAAATAGCCGAGATAGCTCTGGAGATGAGTGCGTCTTTTGCCCGTTTTTGCGTTGATAGCAGATGAAAAGAAGCTAGCTTACCGGAAGAATTACCACGTCCTTCGCACGAGAACTTGGTGTCACTCTTAATTGAGTAACTTTGCCATTCTCGACATGGCCCTCCACCGTCGTCTGATGGGGAGCGTGGAGCTTGAAGTCCGCAGTCCACTCCCTGGGCCACGCAGGGAGTAACTGGATCCGTCGCCCATCGCACTGCATGAGCATGCGTTGCAGGGTAATCATGCCCGAGCCACCATTGTCCAGGTCAGGGATCCAATCGGCAATCTTCCAGAACCAGGAGAAGCGCTGTCCGCCATAATGGGTGAACTCGGCGATCGTGGCCTTTTGCGCGTCGGCAGTAAGCCCGAGAGTCGCCGCCTGTGTTCCGTCCTGTCCCCAGCATGTATCGTAATGGAAGAGACGGGCCGCATAGGTGGCCCGTGCGAGATCGAGACCAGGCTTGCCGATGCCGTAGAGACGATATGGAAAGGTGACATAAAGTTCAGGGTTTTCCCCATTGCTTGTATTGCCGTATTTTTCGGCAGGAAGGATTGTCGGAGCGCCGCCTGGGTCGCCCTCGGCGTGTGGAGGAAGCTTGCCTTTAGATGTCGTTCCCATGGGAATAGGGGGAAGATCCTGCAAGGTCTTAGTCCAGCGTTTGTGCTGATCGTCGGAGATTATACCGCCAGGAAGAGCAAGCATCCTGGGGACAATACTATATAGTCCTGCGATATCCGGCGTCGGGTTCACGGCATCAAGCTGATAGGTTTCCAGAGACTGCGCGGGGGACATATGAATCTTGCCGTCCGTGCCGCGCTGCCAGTGCTGGTCGTAGTAGGTTAGAATGGCATCGGCCAGCGGGATGAGAGATTGCCGGGCGAAGTTTTTATCCTGTGAATAATCATATTGGTCAAGCATCTGTGCGACGACTTCCAGACCGCCCTGTATGTGGTAGCGCATGTAGCTGCTGTTTATCTGGTTGCTCGAATTATCCCACCCGAAGTCGTTGAGATTAGGCAGGCCCCAGAAATACTCGGTCTCGACAAACGCGGCTCCGCCGTGATGATAATAAGCCTGCGTGCGATCCGTCGCCATTGGCAGAGCGTTCACATACATATCAAACCATGTCTTAAGAAGGTCGCCGTCGCCCGATGCGATCAAGGGCCAGTAGAGCAGGCGATTATTCTGATTCCAGTAGGAGTTTCCCCAGAGACGGAAATCAGGATTGGGATCTTCCTTGGTTGAGTCATGCTCGGCGGATATATCGTGGCCGACGGTAAAGAGGCCACCATTGAACTTCGTTGGCTGAGCGCCCCGAGAAGAGCAAGCCATCATCCATCGCTGCATGACGTAACCTTTAGATACCTTTACTGCATCGGGTGTTCCGGAAACATCGATCCAGCTTCTGTTCCAGAACCGTTCCCACCACCTCTGATGCGCCTTGAAAGCCTTATTGATATTCGACTTCTCCATGGAATCAACCAGCCCATCAACCTGAGACTGCCAGACTTGCGGAGAATCGCACTGCTCCCTCGTCAGGGCATAAAGGTCCACACGAAGATCTTGCGCGGCGGACGAGGACTTCAAAGTGCTGTCGCCATTGCTTACCAAATTCGGACCTGCCACAGCAGCGCCGAAACAACGATGGGCATACGGGTCAGGATACTTCTTGAGAAGCGATTCCAGATGCTCCTGCGCCAGTATGGTCGGATAGATGCTTTCTTGATTGTAGTGGCACCAGGAAATTCTGTCAGATTTTGCAGGCAGCACAGTATCGGCTTCAAATCCAATAGGCATTGGATGATGGTCGCCGAATTCAAAAAGATCTCCTCGCTCCGGTGATGGCGTGTCCAAAGAATGTGCAGCGGTGCGCCACAGTTCCGACTTAGCCGTAAGCGTTCCAGGCTGGGCCAGATGAGCCTGGACATGGATGGTGGGGTGGTTTGCGTCAACCCAGATGAGCACCTTATTCGCGCCGTTTCGTATCTCAATGGCCCCGTCTTCCAGCTTGAGCGTCTGAGTGAAGTTCGAACTGCCCGCAAATGGATTGGGCGATAGCGCAATACGGACACGTCCCAGTTTGACAAGCTTTCCAAGTTCGTTCCAGGAATCAGACTTTGCCAGCAGCAGAACGATATCTCCGTTCTGTTCCGTCCACACATTTGCGGCAATATCGCCATTGCCGATCGGCATAGAATCGTTCTCGTCCTTGCCGAGAGTAGACCAACTAACATCGTAATTCGTGACCACGCTCTTGCCGGCATTGTTAGTCGATGCAAAAGAAGGCACAGAGCTTGAAAGCAGAGCAAACAGCGGGAAAAGGTAAACGGCCTTCATTGGGTTTATTCCTGACTCAATTCTTCGCTGAGAATTTCGGAGCCTGTTCCATCTGGGTAAACGGTGAAAGAGTAGTCTTGAGGTTGATCATCGATGCAACCAGCGCCTGGTCGTGCTGGCGTAATAAGAGGCTCACGTATGATAGGGTCCGGCCATATGCATGCGACATGCAAGCCATGGATTCCTCCTCAGGAGGGATCCGCGCAAATGCTAAGACCAGCATGGCCGGATTTTCGAAACAAGAAGCCGCTGAGCAGGCCCGAGTCAGAATCAAATGCGGTGAGCTTGTGGAGTTTGGCGTTTTCTATGGGGATATGAAGCGCCGTCAATCCTTTACCTGGATTGCATCCGACGGTGGAATGAACTTAAACGCGGATGCAGGCTGTGGCGTTTGCGACGTCTTGAAGGAATCGTACGTCTCCTCCAGCTTAATCTCGGCCTTCTGCCCGGCAGGGCCACCCAGCGAATCTCCTTTGGCCGTCATGGTGGCGCGCAGCGGCAGGCCGGTCTGCGCATCCAGAAGTATGTCCCATGTCGTGATACCGTTTGCGCTATGGATAGCGGACCGCAGCCGCTTGACGCGCTTGCCCTTAACGACTGCATCGGCAAGTGCATATTTGCCCATATCAGTGCGAGTGTGATCAGCATCCCATGGGGAATCGCCGCCGTACGTGCCGCCGAAGTAGCCGGTGATGTCGTAATAATATCCCAGATACCGGCTTGCCGGAGCCAGGACATCGCTGTTTGCGCCTTGAGCCATCAACATGTCCCACACGGCGAAATATACGGGCACGTTTCCGAAGTTCCGGAAGCGATTCGTGACAGGGCTGTAGACATACATGTATTCAGGATTGCTGGAAATCATCAGCACCGTCTTGCCGTTCTGAACCTCGTCGATGCGGGCAAAGACTTCATGTTGGAATATGCCGAGCACTGTGTAACGGTCACGTTGAACCGGGCCGTTCGGAAGCGTGCGAATCGTTACGTCAACGGCTGCCTTATAGCTCACGGCCTTTGCATCGCGGCAGATATCCGAAAGGCGCCCCAAAGCTTGCTGCGCGGGATCGGACGGCGGCGCGGCATACGCCAGGCTTGAGATTGCCGAGCAAGGGATCGCGGTTGCGAAAGCTGTTGTCGCATGCGGTGTTCGTAGTCGATAGAAGAGGGGAGATATTGGCTTCATTGGCGTGTCCTTGAGATGTTGGACACGCTTGCGACGAAGGAGTTGCAGTGAAGGAGGATGAGCTTTGCCTAATCTTCCTCCTCCTCGAAGTCGAACATATTGTTCAGCATCTCTGTGAATAATTCGGCAACCGGGACATCATACAAGTACCCGTCTTCCGTTTCCAATTCATGCTCAAGGAAGACAATAGACGGTGCTGACGCCGAGTTGCGGTAATCGAACGCGAAATAGTTGCCAGCCGGATCGAACGCGAAGGGGTACACGCCGTCAGGCAATAGATTTTGGACAACCAGATCGGAATAGTAGTCCACCATTCGATCGGGAGTCGTTGCCCTCCAGGGATGTGGTGGATTAAAATTGAGTAAGCTATTGAAGACCGCGCTGCCTTGACCGACGCGAGCGCCATTCGGCCGTGGATTTCCGCCGTGGTTTTTCAGAACACACTCGACATAATCTTAGGGGAATCGTATTCCCCAAGCCTGCTCGACTTCAGCGATCGCGCTACGGTCGATTGGCGGCTGGCAGTTCTCCCATTCGATCATAGATTTTTCTTCCTCGTTAATCCTATACCCCATCTTATAATAGCATTAAAGTCCGTTCAGCTGTTTGGAGTCTCTTTTGCTTACGACGTGAGCGAACTTTACTGAGTGAGTTGTCATACATTCTCCTTCGATATTTCTAAATGTCATACACACTAGAAATTAAATTTTAAAAATGTTATTATAGTATTGATTTGTAACCTGCCAAACATGTTTGGCAGCTCTTGGAGTTAGGAAAATCTAGATGCGAACTTCATTTCCAATTGTTTTGACGATGATGTCGGCTGCGCTTGGTCTGAACGTATCCGCGCAAGCCATCTCATTCACTCTGACTGATCTCGGCGCTAACGTAGTTCCACGGGACATCAACAATTCAGGCGACGTTGTCGGCAATTTTAGAACCGTTGCGAACAAGGTGCATGCATTTCGTTGGCACACTGGAACCCTAACAGATCTTGGCACAACTGGTGGTGACTATAGTGATGCCTTCTGTATTAACGATGCTGGAGTAATTGGGGGAGAGTCACAGTCTTCTTTGACGGACTTCACATACCATCCATTTATTCTGCCCGTCGGTGGAAGCATGACGGATCTAACGCCCAGCGCGCCCGACATGATGGGCGGTTGGTCAGCGCTTACCAGTCTAAATGACGCGGGAGTTGGAACTGGGATGATGTTTTATACTGGAAGCGGCGGATACAAGTATCAAGTGCCATTTTTGTATCAGAGTGGGACCCTCACAAATATTGCCGTAAATGGCTATAACACAAGCGAACGGCCCACAAGCATCAACAATTGGAATCAGCTTGTTGGTGGTGATCAGGGGTGGGGGCAGTATCTCTATTCTGGCGGCACACGCTACGACCTTCCCCGATTGGGCACTGGGGGGATGGGCAATGCACTGGCTATCAATGATGTTGGTCAAGTAGTCGGCCAGTCCTACACAATGTCCTCGCCCCCGTTTCACGCCTTCCTCTGGCAGCCTGGGAAACACAATCAAACGAGTGGAAAGATTTATGACCTTGGAACGATGGGAGGCGCAAACAGTTCGGCTGCAACGATTAACTCGTGGGGCGAGATCATCGGATGGTCGCAAACCACGGTCGGAACTGGAGCGCAGCGAGCCTTCATTACTTACGCCGCCGATGTCATTCGAGGGTCCTTTACACTCACAGATCTCAGTTTGATTGTCGATCCGACATTGACCAAAGTTTTCGGCCAGCCAGCCAAGGTCAACGACGCCGGACAAATTATTGGTCAGTACTACGATACAGCGGGCAGCGTTTATCACGGCTGCATTTTAACGCCCGTGCCGTAGAGATTGGGCTCTGCCGGCTACGATGTCGGCAGAGCTTGAAGGTAATCGTGCCTTCAGACGTAGGAGAGCTGCCTGGGCGCTGGTGGCACTTCCCAACTCGCACCATCGCGTTAATAGCGCATGCGCGTGAGCAAACATATGATCTGCACCCAAGAGGGCACATGTAGCGCCTGCTCAACAAGATCTATGTGCTGAACTGATACAAGGTTGACCATGGAGGAAGACTTGCTTGATAGATGGATGGGGATATCCACTTGATAGTAGCAAAGTGTGTGGCGCTCGGGAAGTCACGTCCTGTTGCATTGCCGTCTGCGCGTCTCGCTGGGTAGAATTGCATAGAGATAAAAACACCGGATCACGAGGCGCTTATGTCAAGCTGGAGTGCTCGGACATGCTCCAATTGCTATTCTGAGTTTTTCGTTCACGAAGACTGGGACCGCATACCCGACTTATGCAAAAGTTGTCGGGAGGAACAGGCGGCCAAATGGTACGAGGTGCCTTGCCGCATGTGTCGAACGGCCATCAGGGTTAACCAGGATTGGGACCATCCTCCGACTATATGCCCGTCGTGCAAAGCTTCTGAAGATGCCAAGTGGTATGAAAAGTCCTGTCGCCAATGCGGTGGCTCGATCCGTGTCAATCGCGACTGGGACAACATCCCGGATTACCACAAAGAATGCCTTCATTACTCGGTAAGCTGCGCAATTTGCAGGTTGCCCATGGAAATACGCCGGGATTGGGAAAATCCGCCAAAGGCGCACAAGGAGTGCAGGGATCGCGAAGCAGCAAAGTGGTTTGAACGAGATTGTAAGCATTGCGGCAAAGCAATGAAGCTAAACCGCGATTGGAATAATCTCCCGGAATACCATAAGGAATGCGAGGTGTATTTTGTCCAATGCGAGATCTGCAACAGAGATCTGAAGGTTCACCGCGGATGGTCGAACCCGCCGCGATCACACAAAGAGTGTTTGGCACAGTTCAAGCCGAAAGATGTATATTGCATCGATTGCAACAAACTTTTCACCATAAAAACTGGTACCCAGCTTAAGTGTCGGCAGCAGGGATGGGATCTGCCAAGGCGCTGCCAAGAGTGCAGGGATGACCGCCTCCTCATTACCGGAGCGATCGAGGCGTTGCGTGACACTTATCCTTTTGCACTTCGAGCAGAGATCACCCAGCGAGGCTTCTTTTTCCCAGAAAAGGTTGTTGTGGTCAAGGGCAAAAAGTCCGGTGAAGTGGTCGCGGAAGTGAAAATGGACGTTAAAGGATTTCTTATCGACGTACATCGTGTGGCGGAAGTGTTCGATCCCGCAACGGGCAACCGGATATCATATACGCGTGAAGGCCGCGAAGGGCTCCTTGAGTCTGGTTTCAATCCACGGAGAACAGCAGACACGTATGCTAACGATGGAACGAAAACACATAGAACCAAAATGGAACGTGAAGGAATCATAAACCCGCATTTCGTGCCAAAGACACGCAAACAATAGGCTGTTCATCCGTCAAGTTTGAGGCCAGATTTTTTTAAGCCAGCTCACCTGTGTGCTAAGGCGTCCGATTTCCTGGTAGAGTTCATCGATCTTCTCTTGTTGATCGTGCTCTTTTGATTTTGTTGGCGGCTTCGTTCAAAGAACTCGGGCATCCCTTCTAAAGCCGTCTGCTTCCATTTGGTTATCAGATTGGGATGGATCTAATGTTCCGCGGCCAACTGCGCGACGGTCTTGGTCTCCCGCAGCGCCTCGACGACGATCTTGGCCTTCAGGGCCGATGAATATTGTTTTCTTTGCATGGCTATCCACCTTAAGATAACCCATTTTGATGTCTAAATTTATGGGGCTATTATAACTATGTCATTAATATGTTGTGGCATTGCACTGGAGTTTAATAACTCCAGTGTCGGCCTCATGAACATGTAAAACTTCGGAACTGCCATGTTTTTATGTGCGGAAGCTTGTCAACCCTTTACACCACTTGCATCGGCATCGACACGCACAAGTAGCTGTCGTTACTGCTAGGCTTAACAAAACCCGACCGCAGGGCTTGGGTCAATTCTAAATTGAAGCCTTCCGACTCCAGCACGCCGAGCACATCCGTCAAATACTTCGCGTTGAATGCGATCTCTAAAGGATTGGCTTCGCCGAAGACATCATGCAGGTTGAATTATCTCCGGCAATCGTTCGAGGAGTTGACGAATGACTAAAAGGAATTGTTGTCCATCTCGCGAGCGCATGTCCTTTGAGACATCAAAGTTGTACTCAGCCGGAGCATACCAGATGACCCGGGTGTGAATATCCCTGGCTTGCCAGGGATATTCGACGTTCGGACCCTCGCTGCCTCCGCCATGCGGATTTGTGCCCACGCTCGGACTCAACTGCTCGATACTGCGAAACCATGAACGCCGCCGGTCAATCAAGTCTCGAAACGCTTTGGGATTCTGATTGTATCCGAGTCTTCGGGCGATATCTGGGCGATTGAGAATTGGGACAACTTCACGGAACGCAACGTGACTCATTAATTCTCGTTCCGGATCAAGTGTCAACAGCATTGCCTTGGACATTTTCTCGGTCGCCATTTGCAGATGTTGAAGAGCATGGCACTCCGGATATGTGTTCAGGTCCTGTGCCCAAAGCAACTCAAAAACGCGGAAGTCACTGCGCGCCTGGATTAAGAAGGCATCAGCTTGGGACGCCATTCGGCCAGATCCTTCTCAGAGCGTTTCTATCCCATCCACTCGGCAGTGTCTTCCTGCCATTTTGGACGTACTGCCAATCTGTTTCGGATACGAGGAGCACTTCGCTTGAGTAGGGGAAGTCATGGGACGCCCCCATTCTCAAGGGACGAAGTTCGTCCTGGTCGCTGAAATCTGGGCTGATCTCTACGAATCGAATAACGTGTTCGGAGTTATCATCGAGTGAATAGATGCTGGTTGTATTGTTAACGCCGCCATGCCAAGCAGCGAGCAGGTCTATGCCTTCTTTATAGGTACGCGGTATCTCATTCAAATTGATCATCTGCTCTCCCTTATGAAGTGTAGACCGATATGGAGTAACAACTGCCTACACCACCTGCATCGGCATCAGCACGCACAAGTAGCTATCATTACCGCTGGGCTTTACAACACCCGGCCGCAATGCCTCCGTCAATTCCAAGTTAAAGCCTTCGGATTCCAACACGCCAAGAACATCTGTCAAATACTTCGCGTTGAATGCGATTTCGACCGGTGTGTCAGCGCCTTCACGGGCGACTTCGATCTCTTCGTAGGCGTTTCCGACGTTGCCGCTTTCGGCGGTGATGGTGATCTTGTCGCCATCTTCGCTCGATCGCAGCACGACGCGGTTATTGTTTTCGCGGGCGACGATGGCGGCGCGGCGGATGGCGGCGCTGAACTCGTCGCGTCGGATAGTGAGGGTGCGGGTGGGGGCCTGCGGGATGACGCGCTCGTAGTTGGGGAACTGGCCGTCGATCAGGCGGGAGATCAGGGTGGTGTGGCCGCCATGGGCGTGGGCGAGCTCGAACTTGATCTGGCTGCCGCCGATGGTCACCTGGACGTCGCCGTCGCCGTTGCCCAGGATACGCAGGACTTCGCTCATGACCCGGGAGGGAACGACGGCGCTGGCGCTCTTCTGGCCGCCTTCCGGAGATTCTTTGACAACCGCATCGCGCAGGGCGAGGCGGTGCGTGTCGGTGGCGACAAACCGCAGCGAATCGCCCTGGAATACGAGGAGCATACCGGTGAGGATCACGCGGGTCTCATCCGACGACGTCGCGAAGAGGGTCTGGCGAATGGCGTCGCGCAGGATCTCGCGCTCAATGGTGAAAACGGTCTCGCTGGGAACGTCCGGCAGCAATGGGAACTCGTCGGCGGGAAGGCCAAGCAGCTTGTAGTTGGCGCGGGCGCAGCGCAGGTTCAGGGCATTGGTGTCTTCTTCGGCGCTAAAGGTGACATCGGCGTCGGCCATCGCTCCAAGAAGCTCGGTGAAGTTTCGTGCAGGCGCGGTTGCAGCGCCGTCTTCGGCGATAACTGTCGACGCCAGCGTATGCTGCATCCACATCTCAAGGTCGGTCGCCATCAGCGAGACGCGGCCTTCCTTAACGGAGATGCGGACATGTGTCAGGATCGGCAGCGACGACCGTGTCGCGACCGCCTTGCCGACGATCTGAATTCCTTCAAAAAGATCCTTGCGCGGGCTGCTGACATTCAGCGCCCCATCTAATGCTGCGGTGGCCATTGTGTAATCTCCTCGATGCGTGTCAAAAGTGAATATATGAACCGGCGATTTACCGGCAAAAATGTCGAATTACGAGTGCGAAATTGCGCTTCGATGCTCGCAAGCGCGGAATTAAATACTATTCCCAGCAATTGTCATTATGAATCAGGTAATGACCTTAAATCAAGTAGGGAATAGACGAGAATATCTACACGCGATATTCACCGCAAATATCCGTGGGCTGCCCTGGCGAATGAATTCACGGGCTGGTAAGGTCACAAAGTGTCCCTTCGGACACTGAAGAAATCGTTTTCGAACACTGTTCTGAGTCGGCGCAGGCCGACTTTGTGTACTTGCCAGCCCGTGAATTCATTCGCCAGGGCAGCCGCGGCATTCAGAACCGTTGTAGCTTCTCCATATAAGATGACTTCATCCAAAAGCTATTGGTGGGTCTTAAGCTGCTTTGATTCCCGCCTCAGCCGCGTCATGCTCTCTCAGCAACCGTGTCAGTGTCTTCTCCACGAACCAGGAATCGGGGTGTTCGGCGGGCAAGGTTCTTAGCTCGCGCGCCGTCTGCCGCAGTGCGGCGGCATCCTCGGCTAGGTCAGGCCATTTAGCCATTTCGGCTTCCACCAGATCGCGCAGCGCTTCGGGAAGCGTGCCGTCCACCCAGAGCCCAATCAATTCTTGCAGTTCGTTTTGGTTCATAACGTGTTACTCGTCCTGCCGGCCGGATATCTGCATAATGTCGCGTAGAGCGCGGCGTGCCCGCAAATGAAGGGACTTTGTGGCCGCCGGCGTGCGGCCGATGATTTCCGCGGCTTCTGTGGCCGTGAAGCCTTGAAGGTCACAGAGCGTCAATATCAGACGATGATCTTCAGACAGCGACGCCAGTGCTTCGCTCAATGCCGACTCGGGCGCGGGCTGCGGCTCGAACAGCGTCCAGTGATCGCGAAGCGATTCGCCGATGTCCGAAAGCGACAGGGTAGGGAGCCGCGGCTGGCGCAGCCTCTCGCTGCAGACATTGCGGCAGATACCGAACACCCACGTTCGAAACGCCGCCTGCTCACGGTACTGCCCGGCCCTGAGGGCGCGAAAGACACGCAGCCACGTTTCGGAAGTCGCCTCCTCGGCATCTTCTACGGTCGTCAGAAAGCGCCGGGCAAAGCCGTACGTCGACGTAACATGGCGTCGGTACAGGATCTCCAGCGCCCGCGCATCCCCTTCGGCCGCATATTGCGCCGCCAACCGCTCATCGTCATTCCATTCGGGCATTCCTCTTTATTAGTGGCGCATTTTGCGCGAAAAGCGTCGCGGTGCGAAAAATTATTTTTAGGAGAACAGAATCCCCTCCTTGCGTCCGTAGTCGGGTACCGGAGGCACACCCTGTGGCGACTACACCCCGAAGGGTAGGGTCGTTCTCCAGGGAAAACGGCTTCATTCGCTTGACGGATGGCCAAGATACGCAAGCCAAAACGATGGCGAGAACGCGCCCTCCCTTCGAGAGGGGATGGGGTGGGTCTTCTTCAGGTATAATATTCGCGCGCGAAACCATACACGCGAAACATCGTTATAGAGGAATGATCAGTCATGTCAGGACATAGTAAATGGCATAACATCCGCCTGAAGAAGGGCAAGATGGATGCCGACCGGGGCAAGCTTTTTACGAAGCTTGCTCGCGAGATCATCATGGCCGCGAAGACCGGCGGCCCAAGCCCGGACACCAATATCACCCTGCGGAACGCCATTACCAAGGCGCGGCAGAACTCCATGCCGCAGGACAACATTAAAAGGGCCATTGAAAGAGGTTCGGGAGGCGGCGAAAACAGTAACTACGAGGACCTGACCTACGAAGGATACGGTCCCGGCGGCGTGGCATTCATGGTGTCGTGTTTAACCGACAACAAACAGCGCACCGTCTCCGATGTCCGCTCATACTTTACCAAGGCCGGCGGCCGGCTTGCGGAATCGGGCAGCGTCAGCTATCTCTTCGAGTCGAAGGGTGTCATCACCATCGATCCCGATGTAACGACCGAAGATACAGTCACCGAAGCAGCCATCGAAGGCGGCGCTGAGGACGTATCGGGAACCGACGACACCGGCTTTGAGATCACCACGGATCCCAGCGATCTCGCGGCCGTTCAGAAGAGCCTTGAAGATGCCAAGATTCCATTCACGTCGGCAGAAGTCTCAATGGTCCCCACAACCACCGCCACCGTGAGCGGCAAAGAGGTAAAGCAGGTGCTTCGCCTCATGGAAATGCTTGAAGACAACGACGACGTCCAGAAAGTCTATGCCAATTTCGATATCTCGGAAGCGGACCTCGAAGCGGAAGGATACAAGTAGCGTTCCTCCCGCACAGGCAGGTGTCCGTTTTCCTCTTAACTTTGACGATTACGGACATACCGTCCTGAGGATTGCTATGCCAGTGCCCGCGCTATGCCGGCGCCTATTGCCCATCGCCACGATCGCAGCGCTCTTTACCGGAGCGCTGCCGGTGTCCGCCTCGGACGTATCCCTGAGCGCGGTCGTCGGAGTCGGTGGCCGGTACCGGCCCGATACCTGGACCCCCGTTACCGTAACGGCCAAAAATACCGGATCGCAGAACCTCCGCGGCCAGGTTCAAGTTTTCTCGCAGCCCACAGGCTCAAACAACGGCCCAGCCCAGCAAGGATCGTTGACTCGCCCCTCAGCCGTATACGCTGCTCCTCTCACTTTACCTCCCGACGGCGCTGCGCATTTCGTCACCGTTTATATCCGTAATATGGACGCCGTTCGTGATAACCTCACCGTTCAATACGTCGACGGCCTTGAGCGCGGCGGCGGTCAGGTATTCGATCAGATTTCTGCCGTCTCGGCTGCCCGCACGAATGCAGTCAAAGGGGCATCCGTCAACGGAACAGACCTGATGCTGATCGGTGTGGCCGACGATCCCAGCGCCTTTAATTTTCTCCGCGGTCAGCACTGGGACCTGATACATACTCGCAGCGGCGCTCGGGCGGCCAAGAGCATGCCCTCAGACAACAACATTGGTATCGTAAACGGAAATGGCACGGCGCGCGCCGCCGCTACCGTGGAAGTCACATCCGCTCCGCCTGTGGGCCTGCCGGACAGAACTGCCGGCTACTCCGGAGCGGATAGTGTCTTTCTAAGGGCGGACAGCTCCCTCGATCAGTTGACGGAGGCCCAGCTTGCTGCCCTCAAGGATTGGGTTGCCGAGGGCGGCCATCTCGTCATTTTCAACGGCTCAGGAATCGGAGCCGTTGCCGCGTCGTCGTTGTCTGAGGTTATGCCGGCCGGAATCCAGCCTGGGGGCCGTGTCATTGATGTGCCCGGCGCCGGACGCGTTCCGGCTGCGACACTTGCCGCTAAGGCCGGCGCGCGGACCATTCTCACCGGTTCGGACGGCATGCCGCTGGCTGTTGCGGGGAGATACGGCGGAGGTTTTGTAACGGTTGTCGCCGTAGATGCCACGAGCGGCCCCTTCCATGCACTGAAGTCCCCAAATGACGAAAAGTTCTGGTCGCCGATCGTTACAGTGTCGGTCTCCGCTCCCGAGTCGCTTATCGCCTATATCGCTCAGAACGAAGAAGGAGCAGTGCAGGGATACAACTCGCCCTCACGTCTCTCCAACGCAGTCTTGAGGATAGCGTCGTTTCATGCGCCCGACACTGCAACTGTTGCCCTGTTCCTGTTCATCTACATCATGGTGCTCGTGCCGATCAATTATTTGGTGCTGAAACGGATGGACCGAAAAGAGTGGGCCTGGCTTACTATCCCCGTTCTGGTGCTTGTGTTCGCGGGCGGAACCTATGCAACCGGCTTCATGGCGCGTGGCGGCGGTCAGTTTATTAACCGGCTGACAGTCCTTGAGAGCGCGGCAGGCTCAAGGCGCGCGGGGTCGTATGACGTACTTGGCCTGTTCTCTTCGCGGCGCGCAAGCTATGATCTCACTCTGGCCGACTCGGGCTCACTCGCGGCTATTCCCGCGGTTCCCCGATATAACTACTACGGCGGCGACGATGACGTGAACACATACAGCGCTGCGCAGTTCGTGCAGACCGGTGGCGGTATTCAAATCCAGGACGCCGCAGTCGATATGTGGGCTATGCGCACCTTTGACTTCCAATCAGCGCGGGATCTGGGGGGCTCAATCGATGCCAATCTGAAGACGGACCCTCAGACACATACCTGCACTGGCACGATCGTCAACCACACCAATCATGCTCTGCAGCATTGTATCGTCGCATACGGCGGCACCATGAACAATATCGGCGATCTCCCGGCGGGAGCTTCAACTCCCGTATCATTCAGCATCTCCCAAAAAAGTGAAGAGCGGCAAACCGCCGGCAATTCCCCCGCCCAATTCGGGGGAGCAGACTCCATGACGACCTCATTGGACGACAGGATGAGGGCCGGCGCACTCGACTTTCTTGATTCGATCGCGCAAACCCAGCCAGATTATGGTGGTGGTTACAACGGCTTAAACGATGAACCGTATTCGGCGTTTGGACGAAGCGCCGACGCAGCCCTGTTCCTGGGGTGGGGGAATGATGACAGCCTCTATGGGCCAGTCGTCAAAGTCGATGGGCAGCAGCCGTCGGAGAACCGCGCAGCACTGATTGCCGTGCATATTCCGCTTCCACAGTAGAGAATACTATGTCCTTTACATCAGACTTTACCGACAATCCCGTATTGCGCCGCGAACTTCGTGCCCGGCTGCGTCCGAGAGCGCTCCGAGGCAATCCGTCTCTCATGTACGGCGTTTACGCGCTCTGCGGACTTATCGTTTACTGCTACGTTCGCGGCCTCACCCTGATGTGGCACGGCCCGAAGTCCGATGCCCGCGATCTCTTCTTGCTCCTCGTATGGGGACTGTTGACAGTGATCACCCTGATCGCCCCGGCGCTTTCCGCCACCGCCATCAGCCAGGAACGTGAGCAGCAGACATGGGAGATACTGGCCGTTACACGCATTGAGGCGCGCCAGGTCATCATCGGAAAGTGGATTGGCCGCCAACTGCTTCCAGCCCTTGCGTTGATGATCGTTCTGCCGTTTATGATCGGAAGCGCAGCGCGCGCCGAATTGTCGCCCGTTTCCGTTGTAAATTTTCTGCTGTATCTTACTTTGTGCGCGAACTTCTTTACGGCTATCGGTTTGCTGTGCTCATTCAAAGCGAAACGAACGCCCACGGCAACGGCATTTGCGCTGGTCTCCACGGCGCTTCTCACGATCGGAACGCCGATCATCAACGAGATCATCAGAAGTTTTGGCCTGTGGGGCCAGTCATATAATAGCGGCAATCAGGTCCTGTCGCCCGTTATGTGGATCAATCCCTTCTACGCAATGTCCATCGGTTCCGACATCTGGATGAATCCCAACCGGATAACAAATGATGATGGATATACCGGGGCAGTCGGTGGAACAATCGTCGGGCTTGACAGCATACAGGGCACCGTTCTGATTGCCTGTATCGTGATGATGCTGGGGTTCACGATATCGACGGCGCTATGGCTGACACGCCGCTTCCGCGATCAGGACGGCGGTTATGATCTGCCCCTGAAGAAATCATCCCGAAAGAGCAAGGGCCGCCGGTCCGGAGACGAGCTAACGTGATCGAGATCAACAACCTTACGAAACAATATAAGGGCCTTACCGCAGTCAACAATTTGAGCCTGTCCCTTGCCGCAGGCGACATCTTCGGTTTCATCGGGCCAAACGGCGCCGGTAAAACCACGACGATCCGCATGCTGGCGACGCTGCTCAAGCCCTCATCCGGCTCAGCGTATATCGACGGTGTTGATGTTGCGGCCCATCCCGAGAAAGTCAGAGAGCGCATCGGCTACATGCCGGCCTTCTTCGGCATCTACGACGATATGCGTGTATGGGAGTACCTTGATTTCTTCGCCGCGGCCTACAAGCTGCCGAAGGCCGATCGGCCGCGCATCATCGATGACGTCCTGAACCTCACAGACCTGAATGTCAAAAAGGAGAGCTACGTCGAGGAGTTGTCCACAGGCATGAAGCAGCGGCTTTGCCTTGCAAAAACGCTGATCCATGATCCAAAGGTGCTTCTGCTCGACGAGCCGGCATCCGGCCTCGACCCACGCGCCCGCATCGAGATCAAAGAGCTGTTCAAAGAACTCAAGGCAATGGGCAAGACCATTATCATCTCGTCGCATATCCTGCCGGAATTGGCCGATTTCTGCAACAAGGTCGGCATTATCGAGCGCGGCGAGATGCTGATTTCGGGCGATGTCCAGGACATCATGTCTCAGGTTTCCGGCGGCCGCACACTGGAGATCAAGGTCGTCTCGAACAGCGAAGGCGCCATAGATTTGCTGAAGGGCGAGAAGACGGTGCGCGCCGTCCGCACAATGCACAGCTCTTTGCATGTGGATTTCGACGGCGACCTTGAGGCGCAGGCGGATCTTAACAAGCGGCTTGTCGATGCCGGCTTCCGTGTGGCTTCGTTCTGCGAGCGAGAGACGGACCTTGAAGACATCTTCATGAAGGTGACAAAGGGACTGGTGCAATAGGGGGATTAGAAAACCGGTGGGTAAGACCTTGAAGACGATCGTTCCAATGTGATAAAATCACATTCAACTGATAAATTTAGATTGATGAGTTTTACACTGGAAAATACCATTCGTTCTCAATGGAGCGCCTCACCGGATAACTCCCCACAAGCCTGGCAAATGTTCGTGGACCACTTCGAGCGGTTCACCGGACTGCTTTGCGTCGCCGCTCATCTTGGCTGCTCACAGGAGCATGAGCAGGAATTCCACCAGCTTCGCCAGTGGTTCGCCCGTTACTACGGCCCCGTGGCGCACCGCGTGCGCCCGGGCCTGCAGGGAACATTAGGCGAAACTGCTACAAATGACTCGACAAGCGACGCCTTCGAAAGTCTTATCGAGCCCGGATGCTTAAGCGATCTGCTCCAGCAAGATGAAGGCGACCTCATACCCCGCATCCGCGTAATCAGCGAATGCGTCTACTCCGTCCCTACACCGTAGTCGATTAGTGTTTTGCCATTCTTAGGGGCCTCTGTGCTCCTGGGATATAGCAGCCACAAAGCGGCTGCAGGGCTCTGTCCCTGCAGGTCCTGATCTCTTGCGTTTCTAAAATCGTGTGCGGAATCAAAAAGCCATCGGCCGAACCGGCCGATGGCTTTTCTCTTTTCGAAACGAATTATAGTTAGACTATTCAGCGGAAACGGTCTGTCTGCGAATGGCCACGAGGGCTGTATCGAGATCGTCGTAAAGGCTGAAAATCTTTACCAATCGTGTGATTTCAAACGCGCGTCGCACAAACGGAGTCGTCGCCACCAGGCTGATGCTGCCGTTATGCTCTCGAACGCGCCGGACTGCATCCACCAACACGCCTAGCGCCGCGCTGTCGAGATACGGCACCTCCGCCAAATCCACCACAATATCGTAGTGCTTGCCCTCGATCAATTCACGCAACGTGTCGCGGAAGGCTCCGCACGTGTGTAAGTCGATCTCGCCTTTTAGGTGGATAATGGGGATCTGATCAGGCGTGGACTGCACGTTAATGTCAAGTACCAATAGAGCGAACCTCCCCTGGGCTGCGTCGCGCTTGCTCAAGTTCCATGCGTATACTCCTACCCAGTTTCCCGGTCGGCCAAACTTCAAAGTGCTGATGAGGTTTAGACGTCTGTATCCTAAATCTAAAGCATGGGTAGCGAACGGACATTGCCATTATAGCATGTCACGCCAATTGTGAAAAGTGTATGCGCAAACATATGTTAACCAGCCGGATTGTGGTCTTGAGAGATCACAATAGAGTATAAACTCTCGACGGAACCGGATAGTTCCGTCGATTGAGCAAACGGAAGGGAAATTGCATGTTGCAGCCGGAAATTGAAATTCTTTCTGACCCCGCCGCGCTTGCGGCCAGGGCCGCGGATCTGTTGGAGGAAACGGCCGCGGTGTCGATTGGCGCGAGAGGACGGTTTCGACTTGCGCTTTCGGGCGGGTCCACACCGGAGAAGATGCATCAGCAAATCGCTGCCCGAGTCGCGAACGGCAAAGTCGATTGGTCGCGCACGGAAATCTTCTTCGGAGACGAGCGCATGGTTCCCCCCGACGACCCTCACAGCAACTACGGCATGGCCCGCCGCTCGCTGCTGGACCATGTGCCGATACCACCTGAGAATGTGTTTCCCGTGCCAGTTCATGACGAGAGCGATCTGGCCGCTCTGGAATACGACCGCACCCTCCGCAAACACTTCGACGCCGAAAGTCAGCCGCCCGTTCTCGACCTCATTTTCCTCGGGCTCGGGGATGACGGCCACACCGCGTCTCTCTTTCCCGGAATGCCGTCCCTCGCCGTCCAGGACCTGTGGGCAGTCGGTTCGCCTCCGGGAGTACTCCCGCCGCCTGTGCATCGCGTCACCGTTACTTTCCCGGTTTTGAATGCGGCGCGGAATGTGGTATTCCTTATCGCCGGCGGAGCCAAGGCGCAGATCGTTCAGGAAGTTCTTGACCTCAATGCCGCTGTGGATGCACACCCCGCCGTGGGGGTAAAGCCGCAAAATGGCCGCTTGCTGTGGCTTCTTGACGAGCCCGCTTCGGCGTTGCTCTTTATCAATAGGAGATAATCGGTATCTTGATTGCCAATGATATGACGGATCTCGCGGCGCGGTGGGCTTCGCTTACCGAGAGACTGGAACTGCCGGAGGCTGAAGCCGCCGCCTTATATACCGATCTGACGGCCCGGTACAGCGCGCCGGGCCGCGTCTACCATAACCTCGTGCATGTCCATGCAATACTGGGCACGCTGGATATTCTGGCTTCACAGTATCTCACAGCAGACACTACAGCCCTGGAGCTTGCCGCGTGGTATCACGATGTTATCTATGACACCACGAAATCCGACAACGAGCAGCGCAGCGCCGACTTCATGGTCCAGGCGCTGCGGGGCTTCGGCATCCCCGATACGATCGTAACGGACGCCTCCAGGCTCATCGAGCTTACGGCGGCGCATGCGCCACTCGCGGGAGATATCGCCGGTTCCGTGCTCATCGACGCCGACCTCTCTATCCTTGGCGCGCCAACCGATGTCTACGACGACTATGCGCGCAGCATCCGTGGAGAATATTCCTGGGTTGCGCCGGCGGACTACCAGACCGGGCGCGCAAGGGTTCTGGAAAACTTCCTCGCGCGCGAGCGAATCTACTTGACGGGGCTGATGTTCGAAGACCGCGAAGTCGCGGCGCGCGCCAACCTGGCGCGTGAACTGGCAGATCTACAAGGTGGGGCTGCGTGACGGAGCCATCCCCACAATCCAGCACCCGGGTGCGCGACCACCTCGCCAACGAGCGAACGTTCCTCGCCTGGGTCCGCACCAGCGTCTCTCTCATGGGCTTCGGCGTCCTGATCGCGCGCCTCCGCTACCTCTTCGTAGCCTTGGGCACAGCCGCGCCCAAGGCCGGCACTCCCTCCCATTCATCGCTTCTCGGTCTGGCCTTCGTAATAGTAGGTCTCGTCTCGCTCGTGTTCGCCACCGCAAACTACACCCGCACACGCCGAGGGATCGACACAGGAACCTACGAACCCCTCGGAACCGCCATCTACATCATCTCAATCGTAATCTTCGCCCTCGGCGCAGCCTCCGTCGCGTATCTCATTGCCCTGACGGAACATGCGTAGGAAGCATATGCTATAATCTACGTTCATTAAGATATTCTGGGAGGAGGACCTCCCGCCGGCCGCGATTATTGGGCCGTTTTACGGAGATTTGGATGCTTGGAAGCGAACTTAGGCGGAAGTACCTGGAATTTTTCGAGTCAAAAGGCGCGCTGCGTGTAGCGTCGGACTCGCTTGTTCCGAATGACCCAACACTGCTCTTTACGTCGGCAGGAATGGTGCAGTTTAAACCCTATTTCCAGGGTACGCAGACACCCCCTCGCGCATCACTCGCAACGGCGCAGAAGTGCCTACGGACGACGGACATCGAGGACGTCGGCGATACATCGCACTGCACGTTCTTTGAGATGCTCGGCAACTTCTCGTTCGGCGACTACTTCAAGACCGAAGCCATTGCCTGGGCATGGGAGTTCCTTTTTGACGTCCTGAAGCTCGACCTGGGCCGCGTTCGCGTCTCGATCTTCGAAACCGATGATGAAGCCTATGAGCTCTGGCGCGGCGTCGGGATGCCACACAACAAGATTTTCAGATTCGGCGAAGACAGCAACTACTGGCCGGCCAGCGTCATCAGCAAGGGGCCGAACGGTCCCTGCGGACCCTGCTCGGAGATATTCTTCGACACTCAACCGCACCTGCCTCCCACGCCCGACGGCGTCTGGGACGACAAGCGCTGGCTTGAGATCTGGAACCTCGTCTTCACCCAGTTCGACCGCAATGACGGCGGCGTGATGACGCCGTTGCCGAAGAAGAACATCGACACAGGCATGGGCCTTGAGCGCACTGCGGCGGCTATCGCCAATCTGCGCGGCCCATTCGAAACGGACCTCTTCGCGCCGATCATCTCGAAGCTGGAAGAGCTTTCCGGCCTGAAGTACACCAGCTCAGATGACGACCGCAAGGACGTCGCCTTCCGCCGTGTCGCCGATCACGTCCGCGCCACCGCGTTCTGCCTCGCAGACGGCGTGCTGCCGTCGAACGTCGGCCGTGGCTACGTCCTGCGCCGGATCATGCGCCGCGCCATCCAGGCCGGCCGCAATATCCTTGGCCTGGAGAAGCCGTTCCTGACCGAGATCCTCCCGGCCGTCATCGACCACCGCAAAGGCGACTACCCGGACCTCGAAGCGCGCCGCGACATTATATTGCGATATGGCGAGATCGAAGAGAAGCAGTTCCGTCGCACCCTTGAGGTCGGCACCGCCCGCCTCAACGCGATCCTGAGCAGCGACGCGACGAAACAAAGCGGCATTGTTAGTGGTGAAGATGCCTTCGATCTGCGCACAACCTACGGTTTCCCCGTTGAGATGACCGTGGAGCTTGCGGCGGAACATGGCGCGACCGTCAACATGGAAGTCTACGAGGCCCGTATGGCGGACCACGCGGTGATTTCCGAAGGCGGTAAAGAACGCGAAGTCTACGTTGCGAGCATCATTCCTGCACTGCGCGACCGATCCGTGGCTCAGACGATCTTCGTTGGCTACAGCGAAGACCGAACCTCTGCGCTCGTCACCGCGATCGTCCGGGGTGGGGAGCTTGTCGATGTGCTGTCTGAAGGCGAGCAGGGGCAGGTGATACTGGACCAGTCACCGTTCTACGCTGAATCAGGCGGCCAGATCGGCGATACGGGATGGATCGATGCCGATGCCGGCGCGTTCGAGGTCAGTGACTCCCAAAAGGATTCGGGCTACTTCTTCCACACCGGCACGGTTACCGCCGGCGAGATCCGTGTTGGTGAGCGTGTCAACGCCCGCATCGACGATGCCCGGCGCATGAATATTCGGCGAAACCATACCACGACACACCTTTTGCACAAGGCTCTCCAGCAAGTGCTTGGTTCACATGTGCAGCAGCGTGGCTCTCTGGTCGCTCCGGATCGCCTTCGCTTCGACTTCTCCCATGACCGCGGTCTTGCCCCGGAGCAGGTGCGCGAAGTGGAGGGAATCGTCAACGAACGCATCCTCGACGACCTGCCGGTCGTGACGCTTGAAAAGGCGATCGACGATGCCAAAGACATGGGCGCCATGATGCTCTTCGGCGAGAAATACGGGGATGTGGTACGCGTGGTGCAGGTTGGCGACTACAGCCTGGAGTTCTGTGGAGGCACACACCTGCGGCATACCTCTCAGGCCGGACTGTTCAAGATCGTCAGCGAAAGCAGCAGCCAGGCCGGTGTTCGCCGCATTGAAGCCGTCACAGGGCGGCCCGCGCTGATGCGCCTGCTGGATCAGGAGCGTTTGCTCTCCGAAGTGGCCGCTGCGGCCAAGAGTAAGCCGCATAACGTGGTCGGCGCTGTCGATCGCCTGCAGGCGCAGTTGAAGGAACGTGAGCGAGAGCTTGCAGTCCTGCAGCGCGCTGCAGCCGGTAACCTGGTTGAAGAACTCACGGAAGCCGCGAAGGACTTCAACGGTGTCAATGTCGTTCGCTACCAGGCCGGCGCCGGCTCGGACGGCGAAACGCTGCGCATGCTTGCCGAGGAAGTGCTGAACAAGCTCAAGTCCGGCGTCGTGATTCTCGGAGCCGCTGAAGAAGGACGCGTTATGCTGGCTGTCAAGGTCAGCAAGGACCTTATCTCCCGTGGCCTCAATGCCGGCAACCTGGTGAGAGAAGCCGCCAAGATCGTAGGCGGCGGCGGCGGCGGCCGTCCCGACTTCGCCCAGGCCGGCGGCAAAGATCCCTCAAAGCTCAGCGAAGCCCTCGCAGCCGCAGAGCAACTCGTGGAGCAGGCGGTTGCCGCCTAAGATCTTGGCGGAAACCCAAAAGGAGGGGGCGTTTGCTCGTCAGGACCCCTCCTTGCGTCCTCCCCGAAGGGAAGGCGCGTTCACCTTGGCAAATGGCTTACTCCGCTTGGCGCTTTGCCAAGAAATGCAAGCCTTACGCTGGCGAGAACGCGCCCTCCCTTCGGGAGGGAATAAGGGTGGGGTCCTAACGAGGCGGCGCTCAGGAGTCTTTCTCCTCTGCCTCCTGTCACTCCTCTTTCCTTCCGCCGCCTCCTCCAAAGCCCTCATACTGATCGGCGACCACATATCGTACAACGATCTCAAATCCGATCTGCCAGCGACCGGCATCCCAGGCTTGATGTCTGAAGGCATGCCCTCCGGCCCTGACCCTGTGGCAACTGTCTATGCGTCACTCGGGGCAGGAGACTCGATTGGTATCGGGAACGTCTCCCAGGGCCGTTTGGAAAGATCGCTGCGCTCAGCAGGTTTGCGTACGGCTGTAATCGGTGATGCCGATGGAGATGACACCGGCAGCTATCGTCCGGTTTTAACGATGTTGCCTTCACCGGATATTCAGTTGACCGGCGTTTCCGCAGGTGAAATCAACGATCCCATTTCGCCGGGAGGGCGGCGCGCCGATCCGGTCTTGATGACAAAGGCTGCCTCGACAGCCTTGAAGTCAGCCGATCTGGTTGTCGTGCATGATGGGGACATGCTGCGCCTGGAACGTGAGCAGGCCAGTGGTTTTCTGACGAAGGCTGCCTACGCCAAGCATCGCCTTGATGCGATCGCCCGATTTCGCGCTCTCATGGCGAACCTCACTCGCATGCAGGAGCAAAGAGAGGTTGTATTTTTCGTTCTCAGTTCCACTCCGCCCTGGAGTAAGACCGGGCGCTGGGATAGCTTGACGCCTTGCGCTGTTCGCAGCCTGGGGTTTTATGAAGTAGGCCACGGCCTGCTGACCAGTTCTACCACGCGTACTCCCGGTCTTATCGCCGCGCGGGATATTGCCCCGGCAATTCTAACGGCGCTGTATGTTCGTATACCGATACAGATGACCGGCGCGCCGCTTCGCGCTTTAACAGGTGAGGCAAATGTCCTTGACCGCCTGGACAGGTTGACGACACTCAACCAGCAGGTGCAAACGCCGTTTTTCTGGGTGGTGGGATTTGTGGGCGCCGGCGTCGCTTTTGCGTCTCTTCTCCTGATTGCCCGCCGCCGTTCTCAACCCGAAGCCGGTTTTCCGCGCTGGATTGCTTACGGATTGCGGGCTTCCGTATCATGGCCGCTGGCCTTGATGATAGCGCCCATTCTTGGTCCAACGACCGTCGCCGGCTACCTGGTCTTGATCGTTGTCGTAATGCTTGTCCTGGCGCTTCTTCCAACTCCGGAGCTCATTCTGGCATCGACGGCAGGCATGATCGTGCTCGATGGCCTATTCGGCTCAAAGATGATTGCGCAGTCCGTCTTGAGCACATATGCTCTTGCCGGTATTCGGTTTTATGGTATCGGTAATGAGTATATGGGCATGCTCATTGGCGGCTCACTAGCCATGATTGTGCTACTGGATCGAAATAGTACCGGGATTCAGAAGCATGCCATGCGGGGGATTGCCTGGTGGTTTATCACGGCAGTCTTTGTGCTCTCATTTCCTGCATTTGGCGCGAAGGCTGGTGGAGCAATTACGGCCATGTCGGCATTCTTGTTTGCATGGTGGCTGATTAAGGGAATAAAAATCGGCTGGCAAAGGTGGCTCTTCGCGGTAGGGACGGGGTTTGCGCTGGTGTTCCTCTGGGCTTTTGTGGACCACTTTATGGGATCGCAATCGCCGACACATATAGACAGCGCCGTAGGAGCCGTGACACACGGTCGCTTGGGGTATATTCTTGGGGTTGTATTTCGGAAAGCGGGTCTTGCCCTCAGAGTCTTGTTTCATCCTGGCACTCTCCTCGGAATTGCTGCATTTGTTCTGCTCATTTTATTTGCGAAACGCACACTGCATACGGCGGCCGCGGCATTTATGGATTCCGGTCCAGCCCGCCGGGCATTTTATGGCGCAGGCATTCGCGGCGCTCTGGTAGCGCTGCTTTTTAACGATTCCGGCGCTGTTGCAGCAATCTTGATTACAATGTCGATGGTTGTCAGCTTTATACATGGTATAGTTCGAGAAGATATATGCGGATCGTATCCCTTGACGTCGGCGAAGTCAGAATAGGCGTTGCCGCCTGCGACTCGCTTGAGATAGCGGCATTCCCCATTACCACAGTCACTCGCGTTGGCTCGCTCAAGCGCGATGTGGAGGCGGTGTGCTCTGTCACGCGTGAGCAGGAAGCGGAGATGATCCTAGTGGGACTGCCTCTATCGTTGGACGGCAGCGCTGGCCCACAGGCCCAGCGCGTAAAGGGCTTTGCCAAGGCGTTGAAGGCTGCGGCAGGCGTTCCAATCGAGTTTTGGGATGAGAGCCTTACGAGCGTCGAGGCGAATGAAATCATGATCCGGCAGGGCGTTTCACGCGCAAGGCGGCGTGAGAAGATCGATCAGATTGCAGCTGTTTTGATCCTGGACAGCTTCCTGAGGGATCGTCAGGCGCAATCCGCCGCAGCTGCGCGCGCCGGGGGAGACAGCTAATGGCGTCGAAATCCCGAAAGAGCCGCAAGGCCGGTTCAGGCACGGTGCGAGTTGCCAGGGCGGCGTCGGTAGCCGTACTGGGTGTATGCTTCGCAATCGCCCTGATGGTCGTCATGCTCACGTTTGCCACACTGCTCTTGCCAATGTCGCGCGATGTCCACGCCAAGCCTGTGCTTGTGACGGTCAAGCGTGGATGGGGGCCTCGGGAGATCGGCGCGATGCTCGAAAAGGAGCATTTAATTCGCAAGGCGCTCGGCTTCCGGCTGGCGATCCGCGTAAACCAGATGTCGTCGAGGATGCGGGCAGGACAGTACGAATTGTCTCCGGCAATGTCGCCGCGCCAGATGGCTGAACTGATTTCTCTTGGACGAACGGCGTCGACGCTTGTTACGATCCCGGAAGGGTTTACCGTCGATCAGATCGCCACCCGTCTGGAAAAGGAAGGTCTGGCTAAGCGTGATGTCTTCTTAAAATTGGCGCAGACACAGGGGCGCTCGTTTCACGTTCGCGATTTCACACCCCCGTCCAATAATCTGGAAGGTTTTCTCTATCCGGATACCTATTACATTCCTAAAGCGACAAGTGAGCGGGATATTATTGTGATGATGCTTGCCGCCTTTCGAACGCAGGCCTTGAACCGTGACGGTGGCGCTCTTGCCAAACGCGGGCGGTCGCTGGAAGACATTGTTACGCTCGCGTCGCTTGTCGAGAAGGAAGCCGAAATTGATAAGGACCGGCCGCTGATCGCAGCCGCTCTTGTGAACCGTTTGAACCGTAAAATGCCTCTTCAGTGCGATGCCGCATTTTTCTATGCGTCGCCGGATCATAAAAGAAGGTTATACTTCAAGGATTACAAGGTAGACTCGCCTTACAATACCTATTTGCACCTGGGCCTTACGCCGACGCCTATTGCCAATCCCGGCTGGAGCAGCATCAACGCGGCGATGAACCCGGCTGCTGTAAACTATCTATACTATGTTGCCCGCAAAGACGGCTCTCATGCCTTTGCGGCCACTTTTGAGGACTTCAAGCGCATCAAGGCGCAGCTCGTAGCCGAAGGAGCGCGGGCTTAGGTTCTGCTGAGTAAAATATGCCATCACTTTGGAAATTGCTGACACCCACCTGGGTCGTTGAATCCGTTAAGGATCTCGATCCCAAAGCATTGAAGGCCCGCGGAATTGAAGCGATCATAACCGATCTGGACAACACATTAGTGCCCTGGCGCCATTACGAAATCGCTCCCTCGGTCGTGGAGTGGCTGGCAAAGCTGGAAGTCGAGAACATCAAAATCTGCATCGCGTCGAATACGCTGCATGTGGAGCGCCTGGTTCAGCTTGCCGATACGATGGGAATCCCATTTGTAGATCGCGTCCGTAAGCCCAATGTAGGCGGTTTCGTGCGTTCCATGCAGCTTATGGGATCGAATACGCAAAACACCGCGGTATTCGGCGACCAGATTTTCACGGATATGCTTGCAGGCAATCGTCTTGGCCTCAAGACAATCCTGCTGCGCGAATCGTTGACGCAGGAAGAGTTCTTTGCGACACAAGTCGTGAGGTTCTTCGAGAGCTTTGTGATACGCAAGCTCAAGAATAACGGGCAGTGGCCTGCCGCGCGCAAGATCGAAGAGGTAATCGATGCGCTGCCCAATCCGGCGACACCGGAAGGCAAGTGGTTCGTACGCTCGATATTTTCGCTTCCGTTCTTTATTGCTGCTGGTTTTGTGGCCCTTGCCATACGCGCATGGCGGAGGCGCAAGTAGCCGAGATGGCGGACAATCGCGTCAATGATGTGCCGGGCGAACCTTCCGGCGGCGGAAGCGGCATAGTAACAATTAGTGGGACAACTTCCGTATATGGAGTATGGGGATGGCCGGTTAGCCATACTCGTTCTCCGAAGATGCAGAACGCGGCTCTGTGGGCTCTGGGGCTTGATGCGGTCTATGTCCCTTTTGCGGTATCTCCCGAACGGGTAGGGGAGGCGATTGCGGGAATCCGGGCGCTTGGCATCGTGGGTGTCAATGTCACCGTGCCCCTCAAGGAACTCGTTCCTCCGTTCCTGGATCATCTCGATCCGGTCGCCGCTCGGCTTGGCGTGGTAAATACCATTGCCAATCGAAATGGGGAGTTGTGGGGCTACACGACGGACGGCCCCGGACTGCTGGCAGATCTCAGGATGATGGGATGGCCGGTAAGCGGAATGTCCGTTTATATATTCGGCGCGGGCGGTTCGGCCCGCGCGGTGGCGGATGCGTTGGCATCGGCGGGAAACCGCATTCAGATCGCCAACCGCACTGCGGAGCGGGCCGCAGCGCTGGCCGCTCAGATCAATGAGGCTTTTCCCGGCTCGGCCCAGGCAGTCGCCTGGGGTGAAAGCGCCGAGCCGGTCGATCTGGTGATAAATACGACTTCACTGGGAATGCGGCCGAACGAGGACACCATGCCTCTCGTTCCCGCAGGGTTGTTCCACAATAATCCGCGCGTTTATGATCTTGTATACGCTCCGGAAGAGACGCGGTTGCTGCAAGCGGCCAAGGAATCAGGCTGTTTGAAGGCAAATGGCCTGGGTATGCTGGCATTCCAGGGCGCTTTGTCGCTATCGCACTGGACAGGCAAGCCCCTCGAAGAAATTCCCGTCAAAACAATGATGCTCGCATTGAGAGGAATCCCCGATGCGAATGCATGATTGTAAAGATGGTATTGGGCTTGACTGGCACTTGCGCGGTCAAAGTCGATGTGATATAATGAAGCCACGCTTTTCATACAACGTTCGGCTTCACGTTCGTGGAATAACCGCAACTGACTGAATGGTGTTCGTCGGTAGTTCGCAGTTCGTATTTGCACTTTTTTTATTGTGTCGTTTTCCTGTCCCTCGAAATCGCATCGCTGAATCCAGTCGATGGGCCGAGTTGGCAGGCATCATCAGGCGAACACTCTCGGACGTGTAGGAGGCGGATCTCAAAACATGGGAATGAATAAGAAGAGCCTGGGTGAGGTGCTCGTCGACAAGGGAGTCCTCAGCCCCGAGCAGTATCGCCAGGCAAGGGAAGTTCAAAAGAGCGCTCCCGGTGATTTAGGAACAATAATCCACGACCTCGGTTTTGCTACGGAGCGAGAGGTCGCGTCCGCTCGCGCACAGGTGCTGAATCTGCCTTTTATAGATCTCACGCGCCAGACTGCCGAGCCGGAAGCGATCAAAGCTGTTCCGGAACATATCGTTAAGCGGTACAACATACTCCCAATCCGGCGCGACACTGCGTCGACTCCGAATAAGCTGACTGTCGCCGTCGGTGACATCCAGTCGAGTATGACTGGTCTGGACGACGTGCGCCTTGTCTCGCGTTGTCACATCCAGCCGGTAATCGCAGCCAAATCCGATATCGAGCAGGCCATATCCCGAGCATATGCCGGCAGCACTAACGGTAATGGCACTTCATATACTAACGGAAATGGTATCGGACCGGCCTCGCGCCGGCCAGGCCCCAATAATACTATGTCGAACGTTCCGTCCCTCATCAGGGACGAACCGCGAGACAACACGCCATCCATCCCCGATGCGGCTAGTGACGGCGCGATCGTCAAGCAGATCAATACGGATATCAGCCAGATCAACATCGAAGTCGCCGACGAAGATGATGAACTCGACGTCCAGAAGCTGTCTGAAGAAGCGCCTATCATTCGTATCGCTCATGCGATCGTGCAGGAAGCCATTCGCCAGAAAGCCAGTGACATTCACATTGAGCCGCAGGCAAAGGGCGTCCGCATCCGGTACCGCATTGACGGCGTCTTGAACGAAACGATGACGGTTCCGAAGCATATTCAGAACCAGTTGATTGCCCGTTTCAAGATTATGTCGGACATGAATATCGCTGAGCGCCGCGTCCCTCAGGACGGTCGTATCCCGATCAAGCATGACGGCAAAGACTATGACCTTCGCGTTAGCTGCCTTCCCACCTTCTTTGGTGAAAAGATCGTTATGCGCGTCTTGGACAAGTCAAGCGTTTTGCTGGGTCTGAATAAGCTCGGTTTCTCGCCCGATGTCCAGACGAAACTCGAAGAGCTGGTATCGCAGCCAAACGGAATGGTTCTCACCACCGGTCCTACAGGATCCGGCAAGACAACCACGCTGTACTCGGTTCTCCACCGCATTAACTCGACCGAGAAGAACATCATCACGATCGAAGACCCGGTTGAGTACCAGCTGGCAGGCGTTTCACAGGTGCAGACAAATAAGAAGGCCGGTTTGACCTTCGCGACCGGTCTGCGCTCCTTCCTCCGCCAGGACCCTGACATCATCATGGTCGGAGAGATGCGAGACCTGGAAACAGCGCAGATCGCCGTCGAAGCATCGCTGACGGGACACCTCGTGTTGTCCACTCTGCACACCAACGACGCGCCTTCTGCCGTTATGCGCCTTGCGGACATGGGCATTGAGTCGTATCTGATCGCGGCGACCGTTATCGGAATTATGGCCCAGCGCCTTTGCCGAAAGATCTGCTCGAACTGCAAGCAGCCATATCAGATCCCGGCAACGGAACTCGTCAAGTTCGGCTTCGTGGCTGACGATCCCAACCAGATGGTCACGCTCTATCGCGGCACCGGCTGCGATGAATGCCGCAACCAGGGCTTCCGTGGACGTCTCGGCCTGTACGAGCTGATGGTCATGAACGAAGAGATCGCAGAACTCGTTGTTCGCCGCGCGCCTGTCGCCGACATTCGCGAGGCCGCAAAAGCTGGCGGAATGAAGGAACTGCGCGAAGACGGTCTCTTAAAGGTCCTGGAGGGTGTCACAACCCCCGACGAAGTCATGCGCGTCGTCTTCACCGCAGGCTTCTAAAAACATCGTGTTATATTCCGGCTGCAAGCCGGATTGTGCTTGATTTTGTGGGCTTAGCGGCCTTTCCATACTTCCACAGGCCAATGGAAGTATGGAAGGGCCGTAGTGCCATTGTGTAAGGAGCAAGTTCAATGGCTGATTCAAAAGGACCCGGCACTGCGCCGGGATATGGAACGCCGCCTTCTCCCTATGGGCAGGCGGGAAATGCGCCCATGGGCCAGAACGGCCAGATGGGCGCTGTTCAGGTTCCGCCGCGGCCGCAGCCGACGGTGCAGCGGAAATCGATGACGCAGATCCACCTCGATGAGCTGCTCGAATTCGTAACCGAGCGCAACGCATCGGACCTGCATATCGCGCCGGGTATTCCTCCGATCATCCGCCTGGACGGCGCGCTGCAGCCGATGCCATATGAAAGCGCGACTCCGCTTGACGTCCAGCAGATGATGTATGCCATCCTGACGGATGAGCAGATCCAGAAGTTTGAGAGCACGTGGGAACTGGACTTTTCCTATGCCCTGCAGAAAAAAGCCCGCTTTCGCGTCAATATATTCAGGGATAGGGGAAGCGTCGCTGCGGCGCTTCGTTTGATCCCCACGCGCATTCCTACACTCCAGGAGTTGGGAATGCCGCCGATCGTGGAGAAACTCACGCATACCAAGCGCGGACTGATCCTGGTTACCGGTCCGACCGGTTCCGGCAAATCGACCACTCTTGCGGCCATGATCAACCACATCAACCTCAACCGGTCCGAGCATATCATTACCATTGAGGACCCGATTGAGTATTTGCACTCGCATAAGATGTCGGTTATCAACCAGCGCGAGCTTGGCATGGACACCAAGAGCTTTCCGAATGCGCTGCGCGCCTCCCTTCGAGAAGACCCTGATGTCATCCTCGTCGGTGAAATGCGAGACCTCGATACGATGCAGCTGGCAATCTCCGCGGCGGAAACAGGTCACCTTGTGTTCGCCACCCTGCACACCAACTCAGCGGCGTCTTCCGTAGACCGCATCGTCGACAGTTTCCCGCAGGGAGGACAGGAGCAGGTCCGCTTGCAGCTCTCGATGAACTTGCAGGCGATCGTCGCCCAGCAGTTGATTCCGAAAGCAAGCGGTTCAGGCCGCGTGGCAGCCCAGGAGATCATGATCGCCACTGCCGCCATCCGAAACCTGATTCGCGAGGCCAAGGCGCACCAGATCACGTCCGTCATCCAGACTTCCGCTCAGCAAGGCATGATCACAACCGACCAGGTATTGAAGGATCTCTACCTGCGCGGTGTCATTACTTATGATGCAGCTATTGCTCGCGCTCAGAACCAGGAAGAGCTGAAGCGAATGCTCGCAACGGAGGCGCCTGGTGGCGGCGGCCAGGGCGGCCCTCCGCCCGGACAGCGCCCCTACGGACGATAATTTCGCTGCGAAACCAAACCTGGTTTTCTGCGTTTAAGAGCAAGATATAGAAGTAAACGGCCGGACACCCATCCGGCCGTTTGTGAGAAGGGAGCAACATCCCATGCCGACATTCGCCTACACTGTCCGCGATTCAGCGGGCGTTCTCAGAAACGGTACATCGGAGGCGGAAAATCCCGACGTTCTCGCGCGAAGGCTGCGAGAGCAGGGATTTGTCATCTCTGAGATCAAGCAGACCCGCGCTAAAAAAGCGGTTGGCAGTGGTACCTTCCTGCAGAACCTTCAGCGAGTAAAGCTGACAGAGCTGTCAATTATGTGCCGCCAGTTCTCGACCATGGTCGACGCCGGCGTTTCTCTGGTGCGTTGTCTCGCAGTTTTGAGCGAACAGACGCAAAATACGCGTCTGCGCCGCATTCTGCTGGACATTCAGAAGGAAGTCGAGGCAGGACAGACCCTTTCCAAGGCAATGTCCAAGTACCCCACGGTCTTCAACAACCTGTTCATCGGTCTCGTTAGGGCAGGCGAAGTTGGTGGTGTGCTCGAAGAGACCCTCCAGCGTTTGTCACAGTTCCTTGAGAAGGACGTCGAGCTTCGGCGCAAAGTAAAGTCGGCGATGACCTATCCGGGCATCGTTACCTTTGCCGCCGTCGGTATCGTCGTATTCCTCTGTACGTTCATCGTTCCGAAGTTCGTGCAGCTGTTTACAGACCTGGGCGTCAAAGAGTTCCCTGCGTTGACGCTGGCCTTGATGGCGTTCTCAAACTTCCTCGTTCACGACACTGTTTTCGTATTATTGATAGCTGTTGCCGTGTTCTTTGCCTTTAATGCGTTTATAAAAACGAAATTCGGGCACTACGCATGGGACAGGTTTAAACTTAAAGCGCCTGTTTTTGGCAAGCTCAACCATAAGGTTGCGCTTGCAAGATTCTCAAGAACGCTCGGCACGTTGCTCGTATCCGGCGTTCCGATCCTGCAGGCGATGGAAACAGTTGCCGGCACCGTTTCGAATATCGTCATGTCCGACGCCATCCTCGAAGCTCGCGCCCGTATTCGTGAAGGAGACCGGATCGGCGATCCGCTCGTCAAGTCCCGCCTCTTCCCGCCCATGGTCATTCACATGATCTCCATCGGCGAGGAATCCGGCGCCCTTGACGCCATGCTTGCCAAGATCGCGGACTTTTACGAAGATGAAGTGGATGCCGCTCTGGCATCGCTGGCAGCGGCCATCGAACCCGTCCTGATCGTCTTCCTCGGTGTCGCAGTTCTTGTCATCGTTCTCGGCATGTTTATGCCGATGGTCGCGCTGATCCAGAACCTTTCCGGCAGTGGCGATGATGACAGCAGCGGCAAGGGCGGCGGCGATTAGGGAGTTACTCGTTGCCCCTGCAGATATTCTGTCTGGTCGTTGCCTTTATCTTTGGCATTACGATCGGCTCATTCCTCAACGTCGTAATTTGGAGACTGCCGCGCGGCGGCAGTCTCGTCAAACCCGAATGGTCTTACTGCCCCAATTGTGAGCATCGTTTGGGAACTTGGGACCTCTTTCCGGTCTTCTCGTTTCTCCTTCTCGGCCGCCGCTGCCGCTACTGCAAGCAGCCCATCTCCTGGCGCTATCCCGGCATCGAGCTCCTCACCGGCCTGCTTTTTCTGGCCGCCATGTGGTGCTTCGGACCGACCCCGGCAATGGTGGGAGGACCTGCGTCGATTCTTGCGGCGTCTATCGTCCATGCGAGTTTCTTCTGCCTCTTCCTCGCGGCGCTCGTCTGTGTGTTCTTCATCGACCTTGAACACTTTGTGATCCCTGATGGCTTGAACGTCACCACAGCTCTGATCGGCATCGCCGGTAATCTGGTTCTGCTCTTTATGGGCGCGCCCGGCCAGTGGCAGAGGGTGGGGAACGTCCATATTCCGGCGTCGCTGGTGGGTGGCGCGGCGTATGCGGCCATCATCTACGGGATCGGCCTGTTATCGTATATCTACTTTGTGGGTATCGTAGATAAGAAAAAGAGTCCGCTTGCTGCGGGTTGGCATTACATTCGCGATAACGTCAGTGACTGGGCGTGGATTGCGGTGTATTATGCCGGTACCGTAGTGCCGCCGCTGAGGCGTTTTGCGGAACCGCCGGAACCACTTGAAGGTGTTAGCGCGGAAGAGATCGAATCAGATGAGGAGGCGGGCGGAATGGGCGGAGGCGATGGAAAACTCGCTTTCGCAATCGGAGCGAATATTTACCTTGCGCATGCAATGCAGTCGCTCTTTTGGTCCATTGTCCTGGGCGCTTTGTTTGGAATTGTGATCTTGATCCGCGAACGGCGAGGCCGCGGCGGAAGGACGGCAATTCCGTTTGGTCCATGGATGGTAACCGGCGCCTTGATCGCGATGTTCTTCGGCGATACGATCATCAACTGGTACGTTCAATACGCTTTTCCACCGCCTGCGCCGCCTGCGGGATCGATGCCGCTGCCGGATTCGCAGCCGCTGCCAAATTCACAAAAATAATTTTCACGCATACGGGAACAATTCCGGAACCGGTGTCGTCGTACCGATATCGGCCAGAACTGTTTATACCGATCGGCCGGAATCGGGCGCGACCCCGTTTTGCGCGGCATCAAAGAGGACGCTTGGCGAATGTCGAACAATCTTATGTCAAACCGAAACGAAAATGCTGCAGAACGAGGGTTCTCACTGATTGAGCTCCTCGTCGTGATCGCCGTGATCGCGATTCTCGCCGCCATCATTTATCCTGTCTTCGCTTCAGCCCGGGAAAAGGGCCGGCAGGCGACCGTCATATCCAGCTACTCCAGGGTCTATGCCGCCCTTGGACGCTATGAGCTGGATCATGGAAATCAGGCGCCGGACGTCCTCTACGACTATCCGCCAAGCACGGTAACTGCCTTGCAGGCGGCGAATATCAAAGTCTCAACGCCTCCCGGTCTGTATCCTGCCTATTCCGAACATGACGCCTCGATCTTTCAGGATCCGAATAATAAGGTATCCGACAAAACGGCCACCACTCAGGTTTTCGTCAACGGCCTCACTGCCGACGGCACTCTGATTAAGAGTCCGGCCAAAGTCGACATGTACACATTCGACGCTCTTGATGTCAGCCCGATGGTAACAGGCGATAAGTCAATTGACGACACAAGAATGGTGCCTCGCTACCAGAAGGCGTGGACTTCCTTGAAGGCCGACCCGGCCGACCCGGCGCCTGCCGGGGTTACGGAAGCTGCGTATTTGCAGCAGATGGCCATTCCGGGCGGAACCGGCAACGGTTACGTAACATGTACGACATACCACGTGCAGGGCTACAGTAAAGTCCTCGTGCTGTTCCGCAGTGGAACCACTAAAACAGTGGATGCCACCCAATTTTTCGGCGCCCCGGCGGAGACATCCGACGACATCGGGGCCATTACCGGCGTAAGCGCCGCGACGTTTTGGAAGTACACGCCAAATGGATACTAGTCGTCTCGGATTAGGGTCGAAGGAGATCACACTCATGGCCACCGTGCGAAATAACGGGGCATCGCGGTCGAATAGGTTCGCAGCATTCACGCTGATCGAGCTTCTCGTCGTAATAGCCATCATAGCCCTGCTCGCCGCCATCATCTTCCCGGTGTTCTTCACCGTCCGGGAAAATGCGCGCGCCAACAGTTCAATGTCGAACATGCGCGACATTTCCACCAAGATGGAGCAGTATCGTCTGGATAACCAGACATATCCGCCCGTTCTCTTCGGATATGTCGTACGGGATGGAAGCGGCAACGTTGTGCCGATGGATAAGGCGTTATCTGTCGCTGAGGCGGCCGGAACAGCGGATACATACTTCCCTGGCCTCTATCCTGCATACATCAACAATATCGCGGCCTTTCAAGATGGAAACAGTACTGCGAAACTGAGTGATGCAGCAACTCCCGACTGGCTGACTACTTGTTTGGGCAACGATAATCCTGACGATGATAAAGCATGTCAAGGGCTGCCGAAAGGCGCAATTGCCAGGGCGCAGCATGAGACTATCGGCGGGACCATTCTTCCGGCGTCGTTTTACGCTGCGGATGCTTATGATAGTTCGCCTCAGGTTACCGGCACCAACAAAATTGATACCAACACCTTTATCACGCGATATCAGCTAGGCTGGACGGCGATTACGAACAATGGTCAGGCGCCGGCAGGCGTCGTGGCAATTGCTCCTGAAACGGCGAACGGTGTTTACAAACGGCAGCTTCGCTGGAAGTACCCCCCGGGAACGACATACGTTACCTGTACGACATGGCATGTCAGCCAGGCGAATAAGGTTCTTTTCCTCACCCAGGACGGCAATGTCAAGAAAATGGATGCGGATAAGTTCCTATCGGCCGGGCCTGACGATCCGATCCTGGATCCAGCCAGCAACGCTGTGTCAAACACCAGTATCTGGCGCGTAAGCCCGTAGGCGGGGAGACGGAACATGTTGAACAAAGCGGTCTCTCTTAACCGGCATTCGCGCAAGCTTCGATTTCTGGGCAATGCTGCCCAGCGTGGCCTATCTCTGATCGAGGTCCTGTTTGTAATCGTCATCCTGATCATCGGTATCTTGACGATCGCGCAGATCTTCCCGATCGGTTTCGGTGGCCTGCGCGCGGCCGGAAACACATCGCTTGCCGAACGAATGGCGTCGCAGCAGCTCGATAAGCTGCGCTCCGATCCTGGTGGCGTCCCCGACGGCATCTATTCGCAGTACATGGATTCCAGCGGCAACGTGCCGCTACTCTACTTCGATCCGACTGTCAAGCGAGGCGACCTGACCGATTACACGCGTAACATTGGCCCTAGCGCAGTTCGGTATAACCGCCAGATGCGTGATATCAATAAGACGCGCACTATCTACGGCGAAAGCTGGAAGATTGCGGCACAGCGGGTAAACGTGAATGGGGCAGCCTCCAATCCCGTTCACGCGTTGAACTTTGCGCCCATCTTCTTGCCTGCCGGCCTGGATTGGTCTCAGTTCATCTCCGTCTACAGTGGCGATTGGTCGCCCAGGTTGGGCAACTCGGAGTTGACCGGCATCGTCGGCGGCGATCCGAATACCCAGGATGTCACCGACAAGCCGACAGACTACCTCACTGCCGGTCAGCCGGGCTACCTTGTAGACTATACAAATCAGCGCATCGCGGTGGCGCCGCAGCCGTTCGAGCAGAGCTTCTACTTTCAAGTTGATGTGATCGATACCGCAACGGGGGCGAGGTCCACTGTTCCTGTGCAGTTCAAGCTGCCGGCCAGCACCGCCAATCCAGCCTATACAGGCTTATGGTTTCCAGAGAACGATCACGCTGGGGATAGCCATTACTACAAGCCGGTTCCCGACATCACTGGCTGGCCCTACGATTCAGCAGTGCCGAAAACCAAGACATGGGTTGTCGGATCTGCGCGGCTTTACCGCCCGTTTACGTATGCGGCATCCGTTGCCGGATTTGTGAACCCTAATGTGGCGACAGATCCTCAGGATCCTTACCAGTTCACACTGGCAAATCCGAATTTTGGAACCAGCGACGTCAATCCCGGAGTTCTGGCCTTTCCCGCCTCGGCGGCGCAGCCGGGAATAGGATCCGCAATCGTTGCCAAGGTTTCGTACACAACATTCGACTGGCACCTTCTGCATGAAGATCGCGATGTCAGCCCGGGCGCAAATATTCGGCTTACCATGCACGATCTGAAGAAGGTTGGCGAAGTGGGGGAGAGTGGGGCGGTTTACCCCGGTCTCATTCCGAATATCGGCACAGGCAATGACAATTACGATGTCATTTTGATGGATCTCGACACCGGCAGTATCTTAAGCTATACGGATACACAGAGCAATGATCTTGATCAGGCTTCCGCAGGACCCGTGGCCGGGCGAATTGGCATCAGCTATCGAAATGGACGCCTTACCCTGCCGGCTGATTTGTCGAATAATGTGAACCACATGCGGATCTTCTACTCCACGACGAACGATCTCGGCGTCGCGGTGCAGATGGCGCCAAAGACATATCATCAAGTTCCATTGCCTGCAGATGTCGTTAGTATCTTAGACTCAAGTACTCCGAACCGGTATGCGATTGAAACTGGGTTGTTTCTCGACTTCCCTGCCTGTGATCAGGGCAAGTCGATCCAGCTTTCCGGTGTAAGTTATACGGACACTGGTTCTACAGCTGATGGTATTGCCCCTAAAACCCGAAGCGTGCCTGCACTACAGATATTACTGCCCGCTCCGGATCCAGCCACCAAGATGATCCATATATACTTGGGCAACTATACGGATAACACGGAATTGGGTTCATCTCCGGATTCCACGAAGCCATTTTCGGTGAATAGCATAGTAGGATTATCGGCCACCACAGTTGCTGTGTGGCGTGAGAACGGCATCTGGAAGCAGCGGTCGTTGGAAACAACGGTGGGACGATCGTGACAATGATGTTATCAAATAAAAACAAGCTTGCGTCAGGAAAACGGTCGGCCCGAAGCGAAGCGTTCACGCTGATCGAGATCCTCGTCGTGATCGCGATCTCCGTGGTGCTCTTCGGCATCCTGATCCGGCCGCTCATCGATTCGCTCCGCTACTCGCAGGATGCCCAGCGGCAGGCCGCGGCGCAGGATTCCACCCGCAAGGTTATGGAAATGCTGTCGCGCGAAGTTGCCAGCGCCGCCTATGTGAGCGACGGCACCGGCACGATGTTCAACGGCACAACACCGAGTGCGACTCCCGGAATTCCAAACGATCAGTACACGAATTTCCTGGATTTGGACATTCCGTTGTTCGATACGACGACCGGCAAGGTAACGGATTATAGAGTTGGGCATGCGTATAATGCAAAGCTCGATTATACAATGGCGCGCCGCCGCAAGACGGATCTTGTCGATCCCACCGCAGATTTGGCTGGTCCGACATCTACGGCCGGAGACGGCAGCGTGGACCTGAAGGGCGGGCATGGTACTGCTATTATCGTGAATGCTGACGTGATGCTGCCGATCGCGCCCGGAACCACGATGGTTCGATGGTGGATCGGTCTCCAGAATCCGGAAGCCAAGTACATCGATGCGCGTGATAAGGTTGACGGGCAGGGCGGCTCGAATACATATGTCTTGTATCGGGCTCAGTTCAGTCCTGTAAAGAGCGACGGAACGGTAAACAACGATCTCTTCGATGTCAGCCCTACGACTGGCAAGGCATTCATTGATGATCCGGATTTCTTCCGTGTCGTTACAACGAAGGACGTGAACTGGAACAATCCTGCACATGCGGGATTCGCTGCCAACGAGGCAACGGCTCATAACCTCAGGCTCAAGAACTGGGAATTGATTTCCAAGCCGATTATCAATGCCCCTTCGATCGATATGCTTGTGCTTCCGCATAACAGTGATCGAACTGTAGCATTTGACACAACTGGTACATTCGCGGGGATCGCACATTTCGGCGCCACACATGATCCTGTCGTAAATGGCCAAGACTGGCCGCTGGTCCACACTTCCGTGAACTTCCAGCCTGGCATCGTTACGGCCGATGCCGCTCCTGCCACGAATAACGACTATTCGGCTGTGGGCGTCCCACAGGAAACTGATGTTGCCACGGGACTGCCTTATGTGCCCACAACTTACGTAACGGCGCAGCGCAATTGGAGCCAGCCCTACACCGCATTTTTGTACCCGGTCAGCCCACTTACCGGCGGTGGTAAAGGTATCGATACGGCAAAGCCGTATTTCTACGTAACGACGGCTAATGCAACTGACACGACATCTGCGATGCCGTACAACGCGGGCGATCTCGTCGAGCACAGTGTCTCGGTTCTTAACGGCGATGTCATTGTATACGACATCACCACGGGTGTCGCGCGGACAGGCGTCAGCGACTATGTTCCGCTCGCGCTCAATCCCGATTTGGGAACGATAAACTTTTCAGTGCCGGCGATACCCCAGACAACCACGAACAATGCGTTCATCAAGTATTGGATGTACACGCCTGATAAGGACACCGGTAACGTCGATCTGACGGCGGATATGATCCCGCAGTCGGGGGCATTGCCGGATGCGAATCCGAAGCCTTCGCCGTTGCGCACGGTAACTAATGCGCACATGGTGCCGGGCACTCTGACAGTTTATGGGCCGGATACAACTCCGGGAACGAGCGCCTTTGCCAACTACACACTGTCGACGAACAATGGTGCGACCTGGCCGAACCTGCCTCAGGGTTACGTGCAGTACACGCCGATAGGCGATAATGTGGATGCGAGCCGGTTTACAGGCAACGTCTATCAGGTCACGGACTGGGCGTTTGGAACGATCAAGGTGCCGCATCCGTCCAGCGCCGCGCCGCCGCCGGTCTTCGTGTCATACAGCTATCAGGCGAATTCCTCGCCGCTGGACGCAACTAATCCTGGATCGTCATCCAATCCGTTCAGCCCATATCTCGTGAAGGTTGAGTACCACAGCAGGGACGTATTAAGTGTGGATCTTGGCGTTCGTTACTTTAATTCCGACAACAGCCCCCAAACTGTAAGCCTTCGTAATGAGCTTGCAGTGGGCAACGCTAACCGATAGTGGAGTATCCTGACATGATTGGTCAGCGACGACCGGGATTCCGTATTGCGGAGCCGGCAGTAAATGGACAGCGGGGCCAGACGATGGTCGTGGCGTTGCTCGTCATGCTGCTGCTCGCCTTTGTGGGCGCTCTATTCGTTACGATTGTTGCCCGCAACCTCTTCAATGCCCGGAAGAGCATTCGTATCACGACGGCCGATTACTATGCGCAGGCCGGCATTCAATATGCAGACTCGCAGCTCACCCGCGGCGCCGACGGCGCGGACTGGCGTCCCATTCCCCCTGGGCCGGCTGCAAAAATACCTGATAACGATCCGGACGCCAAGTATTTGAAGGCCAACTTCACGCGTTTCAATCAGGGCGCGGGACGGTTTCTGCTTCGTGTGACCTACAATCCCCTTGGCGCGCCAACCTCGCAAACCTCAGTTGGCGCGCCCAACAACGATGCGCTTGGCAAATACATTAAGATTGAATCCATCGGTCGCGAGGGGAACGTTGATTCGACCGACCCGACAACATTTAACGTCCGCGAGAAAACGCAGTCCATGCTGGTGGCTTACAAGGCTATCGGCATCACCGACTATGCCCGCTTTGTAACCAACATCTCGCACCGGTCCGATCCGATGAACATAGGTGTTCCCAGTGTGTACCACAAAGGAACGGGCATAGCCGATCCCGATTCGTTTTACACGCAGGGGGTATACGACCTGGATGGGAATGGGGCCGGCCCTGTGCTCCTGCCCATTGTAACGCAGTACGGCGCATTCGACGCCTACACAATCGATCCGACGACGAAGCGTCCTGTCCCAAATCCGGACGCCGGCAAACAGACAGTATTCAACCCGAACAACTACGAGCCGGGCGGCGGCGCAGTGCGCGTAAATGGGACGGCGCGTTTCTACGGCTTGAACTACATGTATCTCAATGTCGCCGATTCGACGAAGCCCACGTTTGAAGAATCAACCCACATCGCGGGTGATTTCCTGCTGGACTCATTCGATCCCACGCTTTACGATGCAACAAAACAGGATGGCGCCGAGAGCTCGGGACTTCAGATCAACCCGAACATTCCGGGCCTTCAGACACCGTTCCTGTATCCGAGCAGCGTGCCAGCACAATTCACGACAGCCAATGGCGCTCTGCGGGACGGCAGCCCCGGAAGCGATGCCCAAGGATTTCCACGTGGTGTAAAAACACTGGATCCTCCCGTTATAGATTCTGTTGATTCCGGAACTGGTTTGAGCCGGTACGCGGATATCACGCTCAACTCATCGCAGCTCCAGCTTGTGAATGTGGTCAACAACGGGACTGTTGCGCAAGCCTCTATCACAGATACAAATGCGGCTCTGGATGGTTGGGGACGATACACGTACATCAACAACGACTATGACTTGCAGCCGGAAAGCTCCGCAATCAGCGGCGGCTACACCCTCGTGGACGATTGGTTGAATCGCACGACCTCCGGCAGCACAGGCGGCACAAACAGCTCCTGGCTGGGCGATTTTTACGAGCCCCCAGGCGTTAAAATTATTTTCGGACCGCTCTATGACCATCATCACAGCGACGGCAGAGTGAGGTACGGTGTGACAATGATCCTGGACCAGGGGCATACCTGGAAGGATGTTGCAGGCAATTTGCCGACAGGAACGACTGTAGCTCCAAATGTCCGGGAGATTGAGTTCGAAGATTTCCTCGCCTTCGCACAATCAAACAGCGCAGGAACCAATGACATTATCATTTACGCTACAGGGAATGTTCGAGTTTTCGGCATTCTCAGCGACCCGAATGCCAGCAACGCGGTTCCGGTAAATGTTACCGTGGTTTCGAATGGCACGGCTTATATTGATGGGAGCCTGCTAAAAGGCGATCCACGGTCAAGCATAGCCGTCATGGCCAAGGATTATGTTTGCGTAAACACCACGCAGTTCACAGCGGGGCCAAATAATGCTTTGGCGAAGGGAGTGACGTTGCCGGGGTATTCACCTCACGGCGTAACTCTAACAGACAAAGATGTCGTTGCTGAAACCCTTAATTTTGCAGGGCCGGCTTCGGTGGATCAGAGCCTGTACTTCTCTGCGGCGCCGCAGGCATCGCAGCCCGCGCTGATTAGACTGTCGATCTTCAATAATGCAATCGGCGCATTTGGTGACGGTGGGTCGGTGCCCAGGCTGGATGCTCCTGGAATTGTCCGCTTCCAGGTGCCGGAGGGAGGCATTCGAACCAGCTTCAACCTGGCTACGGCGTCCGTTGTGCCGCCGGCTGCCGCTGCCTTCCCAACCCTGGATCAAACGAGTTCCGTGGATCTGTATATGGACAACACGAATACAGACGTGCCGCCAGGAACTACCGGAACTGTCGATGTCGAGAGGCTGGCAATCCTGCCGAACGATGTGCGAATTGAAGCGATGCTCTATGCGCAGAACCGGTCATTCTTCGTGATCCCCGGGGAGTGGTTTAATCCGGTGAGTGGCGACGATTTGTCTGCATACGTCCAGTCAGTTAAAGCGAGCAAACTTCCGGGTGGCAAACCCGCCAGCCGGAGCTCCAGTGTCGATGATACAGTTTTGGAAGGGGCGCGTTTCCCGTTCTATGCGCAGCCGATCGATCTGAAGGTTACGATTTACGGCGCAGTCTCCGAGGCGCAGCCTGCCGATATCAGCGCGCAAGCCGCATGGATGCGAAAGTGGGGATGGATCCCGCACTTCCATGGCAGCGCTTTCCCAGGCCGACCCGCCGGCGTTAATTCCGAACCCGCCGGCCATACGTCCACAAACGCGGCATTGCCTGCGGCCGGCTTGACATTGATTTACGATCCGCTTTGGGCATATCCGGGAACTACGAACAACCAGACGGTCACCTACTTGAGAACGAACAAGTATGGCGATCCGTTGCCGCTAACGCCCAAGCTTCCCGTGTCGACGGGGCTTCTATACTCAGGGCAGCCTGCGCAATTGCCGCTGCTCTAAAACTGGAAACGGCGCCGTTTCAATCGCCGGCCAGTTCTGAACCGATAGTGATTACGACTTAGCGCCGCGGCGTGGGCTTGACCGTTTGCTTGCGCCGCACTTGCGATAGAGGATAAACTCAGAAAATGCAGCGCCACCTCTCAAAACTTTTCGGCGGCATCGCAGCCGCGGCGGCTTTGTTTGGAGGTGTGACGGCGGCCCCTGCTGCCGTTCACACCTACAACCAGTCCAGCCGAACCGTCAACGCCGGCGTGTTGCTTTTCGACTCGACAACAGATAGCAGCAACGCGGTAACGACGGCAGCCGGCCCGGCCAACTTCGATCCATACATGTTTTATGTGCTGGATCAGCGCCTTGACGTCAAGCCGATTGGTTGGAGCATCATCAATCCGCTTGCTCCGCATACGGTCACCAAGGACATCATCGCGCGCTGGGATGCGCAGGCGACGGTGCTCAGCAGCGGCTCCATCAATACAAGCGGATACACTCTTGGGCAGCAGATCACGCCCGATATGGCTCCGTATTGGGAAGTCGCGCTCAGCAAGGTCTCGCTCGCGCAGCTTCGCAAGTTCGATATTCTCTTGATCTCCGCGCGCGTGACGACAGGACAATCGCTCTCAATAACAGAGACGCAGAAGGAAATGCTCCGGCAGTTTGTGGACGGCGGGGGACAGATCATTGTTGACGCCCCGGTTGGCAAACCATTCGATGATGGCAACTTCCTTACGGAAATCGGCGTACAAGCCTCGACGACGACCAATATTAGCCCGGAACTCCCTGATTTCAGCGGAGTATCTTACTGGCACCCAATTCTGTCGACGCCGAACATGCTGACCTTTGAGCTGGCAGACCTTGGTTTTAGCGGCATCTCGCAGACGATCTACGAAACCGGGCCGGATCCCATCAATACGGGTGTCCTCTTCAACGCCGGCCTTTCCCCAACCTCGCCCGCAATCATCGCAGGGCAGATTGGGGCAGGACAGATAGTGCTTGAGACAAGCAGCATGGCGGATGCTATCAGCAGCTATGTGGCCCCGGGCTCGGCTTTTCCGAACAACCGTGGTCCGTTCTGCGGCGACAGCATCCTGATCGGATCGGTTCCGGACCTCAAGCTGCTGACAAATATAATCAGCTGGAACAACTCGCATGACGGCGAGTTCGGCAATTCGCACAACAACGCATTTACGAACGATCCTGTAGCGGCATCCGTTCGGCGAAGCTGGTCGTACGCGATCCACGGGGCCGACACGGCGCGCCCAGGCTATGGCACTAATCGTACAATGGGAGGCTCGGCGATCTACGGGCACTACGCCCTGGTCGTTGACGCTACCGGTATTCTGCATTGTTTCGATCTCAATCCGGCTGAGAGTATCACTGGCAGTGGTAACCCGGATGACGGCATCAAGGATTTTAACCTTGGCACGGAGTACGATGAAGTCTGGCGTGTCGACGCGCTGAACTTCTGGGGCGCAAACCCCAAGAAGCAATATCCGAACTGCTCCGCTCCAACCGTTGCGATCGTGCCCGACGGCACGACAGTCGTATTCGTCACCAACAACAACGGCGGCGTGACTGGCTGGAGATTGAGTGACGGTGCTGTTTATACGAAGAAAGCAGAATATACCAAATCGCTTACGACATGGTACTACGGCGGCAATAATCCTGTGGATACAACCCTCAAGACTGTTCCAGGATATGCTCCCGCGCCGGCTTTCTATAGGGGTATCCTGTTCTCTGGCCGCCCCGATGGCCGTGTATTCGTGCTCAGCTACGTAGGTGGCACTGCGGTATCGCCGGGCGTTTTAATGCTGCCCTGGACTTCGCAGCCGTTTGTAGCCACTTCGCCTACATATGTAACGGCAACGCCAAGCGCCTACCTGGATTCGAATAACGGCATCAACGATTTGATGCTGGTTGTTCCCACCAACCGTTATGTGTACAATATGCACATCGGGGTGTACGGCGATAAGCTGACCGGCTCCGGCAATACCTGGAACGGTACAAGACAGTCGTTATTTACCAACTCAAATATCGATATTGCTGCCCCATTTGAAGTATTCGATCAGCTTGCCGTGGGGGCCAATGTATCTCTCGATAACCCGCAATTACTTCCGGTAGTGCCGAACACATTTAAGACATCGCAGGCGCCACTACAGGCCTTCGCCGATTACTATCTGCAAATTCTCACGGCTAAAGGCCACGTATGGCAGGCATTCGGCACCTCGCAGGCGCCATGGTCGCAGCAAACGGATCTCTTGTTCCAGCCGGCCGTCTCGGCGGTCGCAATCGACAACAAGAACAACAACTACTATACGGTCTCCAACACCTTGCCGCGGGCTGCGCAAGACAGCACTTCGCCGTCGACAGGCTACACTCCGAACAGCACCCTGGTATGCACTCAGAATGCCAGCTCGCCAAACAACGGCGCGATGTTGTGGCGTTTCCGGCTGCCGATGATGGCCGATAATATTGTTCAGGACGCCGACGGCGTTACATATGGCGATCCAAACGACAATAAAACCCTGACAAATTTTGTCTTCTCGGGCGCTCCTGTCGTCGATGAGAACGGATTGGTATATGCGGTTGCCTACAACAGCGACACGAACAAATTTGCTGTGCTCTGTTTTAACAGCAACACACAGGTGACCGCAGACGTATCGATACCCACCGGCGCCAATCCTGGAACCGTCAACGGCGCGACGGTGACACAGCCGGTTGGCAACGCAACCTTTACCGAGTTCGGCTCCACTTTCCCTGTGGGAACCGGTCCTATCACTCAGGGCATCAACTACACAGCGGACAGCAACGGTCATCTGGCCTTTACAAACTTCGCAAGCCCTGCGCAGGGGTCGGCATTTCCGGAACGCTATCCTGTCATGTCGGAACCGCAGTCAATACAAGTTTCGTTCAACGCCGTGAGCGGAAACACGACGACTAATTTCTCGCAGACCATTCCGCTACATACTAACCTGGTATGGTACGGCGTTGGTACGATGCAGTTCAAGCCTGCGCCGCAGCCTTCAGGTCCATTGGGAACAAGCATACCAAACGGTCTGACTGTCGTCGGCGATTATGCGTTTTTCGGTGACGATGCGGGAAACCTCTTCCGCGTTAACATCCGCCCAAGCACGAAGAACGTAACGATCGTAAACCGGCGAATCGACTACGATGATGTGACACTGAGGAGCCTGCTCGTCAAAGATGATGTCGTTGCCGGCTTTGGCGGGATAGATGGAATGCTGGCCAGCGGCAATGGATCTATTCTCGTAAACGGACCGTTCGGCGTGCAGTCCTACCAGAGCCTGAAGACTCTCGGTACGGACGCTGATCGGGTTTTCGAGACGGACGCGGACGGCAACCTGCTGTGGACTATCAACAGCACCGATAAGCCTGCTGTTGTCGGCGGCGCGATCAATACGACGGGAAAACTCGTTGCAGGCCGGCTTGGCTTTAAGAACCCGACGTCCATCTCACAAATAGATCCCACATCCTATTTGGTTGCCGACACGGGTAACAACAGGATCGTCGAGTTTGATCGGGGCGGTAACGTAATTAATGAGATCACGCGGTTCCGCGATAGCTTGAGCACAAAGCGCATGCTTCCTGGCGATCCGGACACCTTGAACCATCCGACAAGTGTTAAAGCCTGGCGGACTTATGGTCAGGGTGGAAAATTCAGTACGATTCACTATCTGATCGCCGATACCGGAAACTATCGCGTTATTCAAATTGCGGATGATTTCAATGCCGGCGGACAGTTATCTACAGTCAACCAGCACCGGTTGGAGTGGAGTTCGCAGACATATCACGCGGTCCCAAGCGCCACGGGAGCGGATACAGTCCTGCAGCGCAAGTACGCTTATACAAGCGCAGACGTCTTCTATGCGCCGAATGTCACAGGACCTCCTACGCTCTATGTGGTAGCGCTGATTAACAACGTGAGTGTCGGCCCTCTATCGACTGACCAGACTTCAGGCGCGACATCGCCGTATGGTCGTATGGGATTACCGAGTGGAGACGGAGCAGGCGGCACTATTGTGCTCCTCGATACGTTTGATGATGCGACTCATAAATCTGGGTACATCAATGTGGCCGCTGGCGGCGCAGGCAATACCGCGCCGTTCAAGTTAAGCGCCATCTCAGACTTCTATGGATACATAGGAACGGTAAGCGGTCCAGGAAGTGCATCATACACCGGGTTCGACTCGAACGCCGGGGCAATTGATGCGGTAAGCGGATCGCCGGGCGCAAACGCCAAGACACACTTCCATCTGCGGAATCCGCGATTCTTGACGACATATACTCCGCAAACGAACACCCCCACCTCAACGCTTCAGGATTTCCTGCTTGCCGACGACAATGGAGTGTTCGATCTTTACTTGCCGATTAATCTCTTCCAGAGTCCGCTGGTTGCAAAGTGGGGAATGGTAGCGAACGACTATAAACTGGGGATGGGCTCGGCAATATCCGTTGGGATTAATGACAGCAAAACGGCCGTGTTTCCGGACAGATCGGCGATCCCTTTCAAGCCGTCGAGTGTATCGCTAATCGGTACGGATACCGTGAATGGCGTTCCAATTGGGCGTTATTTGATTACACAGACAGCAGGTGGCGGGGCTGGAAACTCGGATATCAATGCTGCCAATAATACTGGAGCGCTCGATTATCAGTCGATCGGCGGCGAGATCTTTACGGTAGAGCATGGCTCCTCAGGCGTGAGCTACGGCGGTTACGGTCCCAATAGATCATTGAGCCGCCCACAGAACGGCGGAGCACTGCAAACACCGGCGAGCGCGATACAACCGCTGCCGTAAAGTCGAAGATATACCGCCCTTTCCGGGTCAGAGTTAGTAGGTCTCGGTTCCCGAGTATTTATTGGCCGGCCGTCCACAATCATGGATGGCCGGCATACATCGTTATCAAATCGATGGTTAATCAGGCGTCCGCGGCGTGTGCGGACGGAGCATGCATCCTATGCGTTCCAAAAAGATTCGGTTTTCAATCGGCACAGGCCTCGCACTGGCGAGCGGCGTTATGGCGCTTTCCTGGTCGGCAATGGCGCAGAACCCTCTGCCTCAGTCGCCTAACACTGCCCAGCCCTACAACTGGAATACAGTGCACTCAGGCGGCATCGATAATCCCAACGGCGGCCCGACTCTGGTCAATGCTGACCCGACTAACGGCGCAAGTACGCCTACCGGCCAGGTGCCGATCACCATCGGCACCACAAACACGTTCATGTGGACTCAATTCCCAAGCTTCCTGCTTGGCGATGTCGACTCCACGAACCCGCTTGATCCGGTCAGGACGAATGCAGATGTCGTTGCCGGGGCATTTACGCTTCCCAGCCGCTATTACAACTTCCGTCAATCCGATACCGGCGGCAACTACGTGTACGAGTGGTTTGCGCCGTTCGTCTACAACGTCGCAGCGCCCACGCTCATCACGGATGACAGCAATACGGCCCTCTTCTCGCCGTCGTCGTTTCCGGCCCCTCCGTGGCAGCAGATGACCAGCGCATCGGGCATAAACGGCGGGTATATCTACGCTCCGGTTGTAAATCAGCAGACGCCTTCGGCAACCAAAGCGATCTGGACGCTACATGTTGCTACGGGGCAGGCCTACTACATTAACGTGCATGCTCCCGTTCTTACGGATGCCTCGCTGCCCGCGGGGTCGAAGTGGAGCGTCGACGCCCACTATTTCATTCAATATCTGAATGCTGCCGGTACACTTCAACAGGTCAATGTTCGCAAGCTTATCCAGACCGGGCAGAATACTCTGCTTGGACCGGTTACCATGCAGGCCAACCAGGATATCACCATTACCCTGGATGACGGCACATATGCCAATCCGATTCCCGCCAACACTTTTGTTGTCGCGGACTCAGCATCCCTTACGCCCGCTGTCAGCGGCGCGACAACGATCGACGATGGAGCAGCCGGGTGGACGTTGGTTACGGGCGCCTGGGCAATCATCAATTCTAGCAATGCTGACGCCGGTCTCGCAACTGTCGCAAATACTGCGACCGGACGCTCCTACCGCCGTATCACAGCTCAGACATCGACGGTAAACTCCAAGCGAGTTACCTGGACCTATACCGTTCCTGCGACTGGCTTCTATAACATCAGCTTCCACATCCCGGATTCGGAACAGGATGCTGCAACGCAGACAAAGCCCGAATATCGTGTGACCGATGCCCGTTACACGGTCCAGGATACAACAACAGGTAAGGTATGGTTCGACGGTCGCGTTAGCCAGACGGAAGCGAATTTCAACCAGCCTCTTGGCAGCACTGTCTATGCCGGGGCTAACGATAAGCTCGTCGTTACGCTTTACAGCGATTCGCCTACGATTAATCTCGCGCGTGCGAGTTCGACATTTATCGTTGCGGACTCGATGACGTTCACTCCGACAACCGGCGCGGACGGAAGCGCTCCCGCAGTCGCCGTGGTAGGCGATCCCACTACCGATGATCCTCTCAAGGCGCTTACGAATCCGGCGACTCAGATTAACGAGTTTCCGGAAATCGCAGATGCGTTGTACTACGGCCCGCTTCCGGGAACGATCAACATTATCGATCCCATACCGCATGGCTATAAAACAGTACTGGTTCCTGCCACCGCTCCGGATGCGACGCATGCCGTTCGGTCTCTCGTCTACTTCGGTCGCCGTGAAACCGCCTATGACCCCACGACCCAAAATACCTACAGTGTCGGCACATTATATTGTGTAGATGGGATCACCGGCAGCGTTGTCTGGATGTTCAAGACGCCGCCGATCGATACCAATCCCGCCGATTCGTCAAAGAAGACTGTCTGGCAGGACGGGGACACCTCTGTCCTCTCATCGCCGGCGGTCGCTAGAATGAACGTCCGTATCGACACACCCAACTCGGCTCCCACCTTTGCAACCAAGCTTTGCGTAGTGGTTGCCGACAACAACGGCCGCGTTTACTGTCTGGACGCCATCGGTAACCGGGACGGCAAGGGACTGCAACCGAATAACGGTTACACAGTAAACTCCGACGCCGAGCCGGTCGATGGCCTTAGCCACGTAGGAACCACGACGGCATACTGGATATTCCGTCCGGATCCCGCTCATCCCAAATACCTTTACGGCCCTCAGAAGGGAACCGTAAAACCCGCATCTGCCTATGACCCGAACAGCGACATGCCGGTTCCGGGCGGCTTCAGCACGGCAGCGCCCGTCATTTATGTCGACAAAGGCGTCGCCATGGACTTCAAGTCGCTAAATCCTGGAAAGGCCTCTGCAGGATCGCTATCCACCAACTCGGTCGTATATGTTGGAAATAGCAACGGCGTGCTCTATGCATTGGACGGCATGGGCGGCATCTATGCAGATACGGACACCCGGGCTGCAACGATTGGCCAGCACGACGACTACTACAACACTGTGCCGCTTATCCCGATCAACCAAACGGGGGCCGGGCAGACCGATCAGATCATGACCACGCATTGCCGGTGGTGGTATTCGAGCCGGGGAGGAAACGTTCCCTCACCGTTGTTTAACGCCGGCAACGCTGTTGCTCATGTCAATCGAACTGCCTCAGCCGCATCGCAGCGGCAAGGGACGAAGACCGCGGCTCTCAGCGCCGTTGCTGCAAAACAGAAGGCTGCAGACGCAAAGAAGGCCGGTAAGAAGACTGCGCCCAAAGCCGCAGCGCTCCATCTCGCGTCGACCCGGAAAGTATCTGTGGGACCCAATGCAGTGGGAAACACCAATGCCGACATCGAAGGCGCGCCGGCGTTGTATATCGATCCTAAAACTCCCAGCCGCGTTACTGTCATCTTCGGCACGTCGCACGAAAATGAGGTAACGTCAAACGTCGGCCACGTCATTGCCATTCGGGATTCGCTTAATAGCGCGGATCTGGATTGGAGTGGCCCAATCGGCAATGGTGGTCGCAGGGATCAGTCAGCCGCGGGTGTGCCTGTCGGCTACCCGAATTACAATGTCGACCAGATCGAAGCCTGGGCATTCCCTCGGCTCCATACATTGAACTTGACAACGAATGTTTGGGAGCAGGATCGGCCCAGCGCGCTCGGCAATATCAGCGGCTCGCCTGTTGTCTATGCCAACCCGCAGCAGACACAGTGGGGCGGCTCGTGGGTGTACGTCGCCGCAAACTCAGGGCCTGAGATTCCGGTAGGCGGAACTCCGGCTAATATCAATCTTCAACCCAGCGAGGATTCCACCGGACGCATCTGGTGCATCAGCCCGTCAACCGGACTGATGAAGTTTGCCTTCCCGGACGCTATCGATCCGAACTTCGAAAACGGCACCGGCAAGTCCATCTATGAGAAGCCTGAGCCGTCCGCTCCGATGGGCGCATTCCTGCACGCCACACCGGCTATCGGTATGGTCACGTTCCCCAAGTATATCCAGTATACGGCGGGCGGCGTGGTGAAGGATTATCTGCACATCGACGAGTCTTACAACGATACTTACGGTATCGCCAACGGGCCAAATCCTGCCAATCCGCCTCCCGCAAATGTGCCGATGCTCTACATCGGCTGCCGTGGGCAGAACGACAACGGTTTCTATGCTGTTGACATCGATGGGCGCAACGATGCGGAGCGGTTCATATATCGCGTTCCATCGCCGAACGGCGCAGACTTCCAATCGGCCTCGGCGCTCATCGCCAACTCATATTCAGCCACGGCGCCGTATATGGGGCCTGGCGGTATGGTGTACTGCTCGGCAGGCGGTTCGCTCTTCCAGTTCAGTGCCACGCCGTTGAGCAATCCCGCCGCGGGCCAGGCATTCCCGCAGGTTACAGTCGACGCCTTCAACGGCTTCGGCCCCGTATCCTCGGCAAGCCTTGCAGGAGCGGATGTTACGGACCTCAAGCCGCTTGCGACCGGCACAGTCGTTCAGGACTACCTGTTTGCCGGAGACTCCGCGTCGGGCTTCATGCATGCCATTACGCCTCGGCCAAACGGCTCAGTGCTAGGCGGTATCGATGTGGGCGGCCTGCTTCCCGGCAACCCGGACTCGCCGCTGATCCCGACCCAGCAGATCACCCTGCGTGAGCCGCTGCATATCCATATCGTCGATACGCCGAACGGTAAGGACGCAAAGTCAACTGACATCGTGACGAATGAAGCGAAGTTAGGGCAGACGCTTCCCATGTTCGAATGGGGCGACAATATATATATTCGCTTCACGAATGTCGTACCCCCTGACGCGAGCGGTGCGATCAGACTTCAGCCAACTGCTGCGGATACGACTGATCAAGGCTTGCCGAGTGGTTACTATATGTCAAATGGCTCGCCGATATCGTTCCAGATATCGGATTATGACTTCGACGGTAACTTCAATGGCACAAATGATGGCGGTGTCGTTAACAATTTCCTGTCTACGTCAATAGGAAATCCAACGAATTCGGACTTCAATGGCTTCAATCGAAGAAATGGCTCTATTCCAGCTGAAGATTCACTGGTCGACGCTGCAGGCAAGGGATATTACGGCGCATACTCGTATGCTCTGCGCGACGGCACCGGACGCATGAACACGCCTGGTGCTCGCCGGAAGGTGATTAACGCCCGGCAAACGGCCGAACTTCACAGTCAAGATGCTGCGCTTGCCGGTAACGTCACGCTCGAGTCACTTTACATTCCAGCAGGAAGCAAGCAGAACCAATCACCGACATTCGGCATCCTGAACCCGATCGGTGAGACCGGCGGCGGTGTGCCGCTGGACAATCTTCAGAGCGACATCGCGACTTTGGACGGGGTGATCGGCCCTCTAAGCACAAGCGGCTATACGACAACCAATCCGAGAACTGCGGCGCTTACGAACGGCAACCTCTATATCGCCGGCGGCGAAACCAACCTGCCGAAGAACGGTGATGATGGATCTGCTACGACTACCGGAGATCCGACTGCTCCTCCGGTGACCGGCGGCACGACATTAAGCTCCGTTCCTAAAACATATCAGCAGATAACCACTGCAACAGGTCTGTTGAACCACAACGGCAGCGGCGACAATGGTAATGGGCAGGACTGGGGATTCCACGTATATGACCGCAGCAACCTGTACCAGAACAATCAGCAGCTGAATATCGCCATGGAGCGAACAGGGTTGCACTGGAACGATCCGGTCACCTCCAAGGGACCTGGAACGGTTGTCAATGGCCTGCCATGGGATACGATGCCGTCATCGTGGAATACAGGCGTAAACGGAAGTCTGGACTATCCCGATTTGACGCGGGACTCAGTCAGCTATACGCTTGATCCAACTGGCGCGGGTGTGGATATCGGCGATGTGCCAGGAGGCGCGCCGATTAAGATACAGGGAGCAGCTACACAGGCTCCGTTTGCGTTCCTGCCGGTCAGGATCGCAGTCGATGTTCCTCAATATCAACCGGCTAACTTAGGGATCACTTCGTCCCCTAAGACGATATCAATAAACAACCCTAGCCCCAGCAATGCCTCGGATCGTTTCCCGGATGGCTACCATTCGCGAGTCCGTGTCTTCGTGGACACGAATCGCAATGGTCACTGGGATACCGGCGAAGCTTACCGTGAGGTCGATCTTCAGAGCGGCGTGGCTGTGGACCAGGGAACGGACATTGTAGAGAATACGGCGGACGTCGGCGCGGAGCCGCATGGCTTCGGGATCCAGACCGGCAACTACGCAAACCTCGGCCCATTCTCGCCGTTCAACACAAAATACACCTCAGCGTTCGTGCCGCTCACTGTGCACAATGACGGCAATGTCAACCTGCTGAATGTTCAGTTCAACCAGAAGCTGAAGAAGCATCCGCTGGTAGGTAGCAACGTCAACGATACGCTGAAGATGACGTCCGATACTGGCGACAACCTGTCGACAATACCGGCGTTCGACCTGCAGTCGATTAGCGGCAACACTAACTATCTGCTGCGATCATCGTTGGATGCCGACCTCAGAAGCATAGGGATCAATCCTGGTTTTGCAGCGTATAACTACACGCCGCCCGGATTTACATTCCATAAGGCCAGGGTGGGTGACGGTCAGCCGCCGAATCTATCGGTGCCGGACATATCGCACGATAACTTGCCGGGGTCGCCATTCTTCGTTGCGAACCCGGTCAAGCCCGCAGTCGGCATTGCCATTCCGATAGGCACGCCTGCCGGCAACTACTCTCGGCTGATCAGATTGTTCGAAGGATCGCTCCCGAACGCCAATCCGCTGGTTCCGCCGTCATACTCAGGCAATTTGAGTGGACAGTCGTGGCTGGACGTTATCCAGTCGCCGGCCGATCAGATCTACCATGGCGCTCAGACTGCGAGTATTACCGGAACAACGGTTCAGGTTCGCGTCACGGAGAGCCGCATCACGAACGGCGCGGGATACGGAACGCTGCCGCAGCTCAACGCTACCAAGGCAGTCAATACATCTAACTACTCTCCGGCAGCTTACCGCGATGCCTACTGGAGTAGTGGAGCGCTGCAAGGATCGCGTAACCTCGGTCTCTACTTTGACGGCGCGCGTCCCGCCGGCTTTACGGCAGGCGCCACATCCCTGCTTGGCACGGATATCTTCGGCTACTACATGCCGTTCGCCGATCCGGCCCTTAAGCCCGGCGACGACACAGCCGCATGGTGGAAAGGCGTAAACACATCGTTCGGCTTGGGATCGCTCTTCGATCCCGCCAGCCTGCCTACGACATCCTACGCAGGTGTCTCGCTGGCGCAGGATCCCGAACTATACGACATAATCCACGACACGTTCGTTAGCGCCGGACACACGTATATTTTGTACAACGTCATCACAAGCAGTGGCGGGAAGTACAGTACAGCACTGACATGTGCCCTGCTAAACGGAGGCGTGCCAAGCACAACAGGTACGGTTACTACGACAACTGCCCCGGTCTTTCACCCAAGGGCTGTCGTTGACAACCTCGGAACGCTGTGGGTGTTCTGGCACTCCGGCAGCCGTGGAAGCACGCAGATCTTCTACAGCGCTTTGACGGGATCTACCGGCAATGGACTGACATTCTCAGCGCCATCAGTATTGCCCATTCCGGCAAGTGTCTCTCAGGTGTCCGATCCCGTTGCGATACCGATCGTTGGCCCTAAGGACACAGTAGACACATCGCCGACCAACTACATCGACGTATCGTATACCGGCGTTGCGCCGAACGGAACCGCCAATATCTACACAAGCAGATATCTGCCTGTACCAAAGGCGGGAGCGACCGTACAGACGCTTGCGCTGGCTGCCATCCCGAAGAACAACGAGTATCTCCAGGTTGACCTGGCCAACTCCTGGTGGTCCGCCCGTGATATCGGATGGCTGCGCAACAATGCGCTTGATATCTCGATCTTCTACCCAAATCAGCAGATCACTGCATATCAGCCTCTTGGGCTTACGAATGGAAAGCTGGATACGGGCACAGGGCTGCTGGTGTTCGGAAACGTAACGAACCCCTTTACAGCAAAACCGATGACCGTGTATATCGATCTGGCTGCGGGACGCGTGCGCTTCAGGCCGGAACTGCTGGTTGGCGCGTCGGTTTATGCGACGTTCCAGGCGCTATCGCGTAAGATCACGACAGATACCAGCAGGCCCAGCGCCGATCCTGTGACCTTCATGGATGGCTCGTTCACCCCGAACGGTGCAGGAGGCCGCACGCAAATCGACCGGTACTGGTATATCTTCCGCAAGACCTCGCCTGCGGGAGTGAGCAAAGCGCCGACGCTGTACTATAAGACTCAGCGGTTGATGGTGTCGGTTAGCGACCCGGCGACCAATAAGCCGATTGCGTTCCCAATCAATGCAAGCGGTGTTCCGCAGATCGTTGTCAAGACAGGAAGCGACGTCTTGTTCGATGGTCCTGGAGGCAGCACCGGCGGCGCCAATGGCGTTGTGGTAGATTGGCAGCGAGGACGGGTGTATTTCCCGCAGACTGTCATTGATACCGGGAAAAACGCCTCGTATGCATCTGACGGACTCCCGGTGACGATCACGGTGCCGGACCTCAATATCACCTGGCCGGACATCGTCCGCTGGTCTGATGAACTTATGGGGTCTGATCCTACTGCGCCCACTGCGGATCACTCCGGAGTCGGCAGCTCAGTGTCCGGAAATGCATCGACCAATGAGCAGGAACTGCCGATCTACAATCCGGTCAACGAAGGTTCCGTAAGCGCCTTCCTCGATCCGTTTGCCTATGCGAACGTACTCGCAGGCTCATATCAGGTGCTGGCCACAGCGCCCGGTCTGAACACCGATCCGAACCTGGATCCTGCCCACAAGGTATGGGTCTTCTGGAGCAGCGGCCGAAACGGAGCCTCGGACATCTACTCGATGACCATCGATCCGAAGTTCACCGTAGACACAGCGGGCCAGTAACCCTCCCGTCACCGCAGAAAGAAACCGGGGCCGCCGCGAATATTCGCGGCGGCCCCGATTTTTGCTTGTTAACTTTTCAAGTTAGGCTGTACGTCGATCGAGCCAGTCTTGTTCTCCCAATATGAATATTGAGAGAAATGGACTTAATTGAACGATACTGAACAGGAATTAGCCCTTACTTCCTCGCCGGCAGGAACTTCTTCAGCCGTGCGATCTCGTCTCTAATCTGCGCAGCCCGCTCGAACTCCAGGGCTTTCGCCGCGATCTTCATATCCTTTTCGAGGTCGCCTAATGCTGACATCACCTCGTCCATCGTCATCGGCGAATCTTCGCGAACCTTCTTTGCATTGTAGCGTGTCTTGGTCTCCGCGATCTTCTTCGACTCCAGAACCTCACGCACCGCCTTATTAACGGTCGTCGGGGTTATGTTATGCTCGACGTTGTACGCCTCCTGGATCGTTCGGCGGCGGTCGGTCTCGCCGATGGCGCGCTCCATGGAGCCGGTGATCCTGTCGGCGTACATGATAACCTGCCCGCCAAGGTTGCGCGCCGCGCGGCCGATGGTCTGGATCAGCGACGTCTCCGAGCGGAGGAAGCCTTCCTTGTCGGCATCGAGGATAGCCACCAGGGACACTTCAGGGAGGTCCAGGCCTTCGCGAAGCAGGTTGATGCCTATGATCACATCGTATACGCCCAGGCGGAGGTCGCGCAGAATTTCCGTTCTCTGCAGGGTCTCTACATCGCTGTGCAGATATTGCACCTTGATGTTGAGGTCGATCAAATAGTCCGTCAGGTCCTCGGACATCTTCTTGGTGAGAGTGGTAACAAGGACGCGAGTGCCTTTTTCAACACGCTCGCGTATCTCGTTGATGAGATCGTCTACCTGGCCCTTAGTGGGCCGGATGATGATCTCAGGATCGACCAGGCCCGTCGGCCGGATAATCTGCTGGACGATCTGCGTGGAGTTTTCCCGCTCGTACGGTCCAGGCGTAGCCGACACGAACACGACATCGCCGATACGTTCCTTGAACTCTTCGAACTGCAGCGGCCGGTTGTCCGCCGCCGAGGGAAGGCGGAAACCGTATTCGATCAGGACGTCCTTACGGGCCTTGTCGCCGTTGTACATGGCGCGGACCTGGGGCAGCGTTTGGTGCGACTCGTCGATGACCATCAGGTAGTCGTCCGGGAAGTAGTCCAGGAGTGTATTGGGCGCGCTTCCCTTCTCACGTCCGTCAAACCAGCGCGAGTAGTTCTCGATACCGTTGCAGAAGCCCATCTCCTTGATCATCTCAAGGTCGAACCGCGTCCGCATCTCAATGCGCTGTGCCTCGATGAGCTTGCCCTGCTGTTTGAAGAGGGCGATGCGCTCATGCATCTCATTCTCAATGCCGATCAGAGCGCTCTCGATACGTTCGGGGCTGGTTACGAAGTGCGATGCCGGGAAGACCGTAATCTCATCCTTGCTGCTCTGCACCTCGCCCGTAAGCGGATCGACGATGACGATCTTCTCAACCTCGTCGCCAAAGAACTCTACACGAACGACGATCTCCTCGTCCGCGGGCTGCAGTTCAAGCACGTCGCCGCGAACGCGGAATGTCGAGCGCGTCAACGCCATATCGTTGCGCGTGAACTGCATATCGATGAGGCGTCGCAGGATATCGTCGCGGTCGTACTCCTGTCCCCGCTTAAAGGAGAGGATGATGCGCCGGTACTCGTCAGGAGCGCCAAGACCGTAGATGCACGAAACCGACGCCACCACAATCACGTCGCGCCGTTCCAGCACCGCCTGGGTCGCCGAGTGCCGCAGCCGGTCGATCTCGTCGTTGACGGTGGAGTCCTTCTCAATGAACGTGTCCGTGGCCGGCATATAGGCTTCGGGCTGATAGTAATCGTAGTATGAGACGAAGTACTCTACAGCGTTCTCGCCGAAGAAGTCCCTGAACTCGGAGCATAACTGCGCCGCAAGCGTCTTGTTGTGGGCAATCAGAAGGGTGGGGCGCTGAACCTTCTCAATCACGTTTGCGATAGAGAAGGTCTTTCCCGTTCCCGTTGCCCCGAGCAGAGTCTGATACTTATCACCACGGCGAAGGCCCGCCGCCAGCTTCTCAATTGCGTCCGGCTGGTCACCCGCCGGACGATACTTGGATATGACACGAAAATCGCCCACGCTCTACCCAACTTTCCAAAATGGATATGCTATTGTACCCGAACCGATGTTTCGTAAGCGCCTACAGGATCCCCTCCTCGCGTCCTCCCCAAAGGGAAGGATCGTTCGCCTTGACACTGGTCTTTCATCTCTTGACGTTATGCCAATTGGTCGCAGCCTTTCGATTACGAGAACGCGCCCTCCCTGTGGGTGCAGGTCTCTGTACCCGCACGGAGGAGGGGATGGGGTGGGGCCTAACGAGCGAACGTTTGCGGGTGAGGTCTCTGATTTGTGGGAATATTGAGGATACAGGGGACAAGTTGTCTGCCTGGCGATAAGGATTTAACCTGGGACAAATTTATGTACATACTAATCGTGGGCGCCCATCCGGATGACTGTGAGAGCAATGCCGGAGGCGCGGCTGCTCTATGGCGGCGGCGTGGCGACGAGGTGCGGTTTATCTCGGCAACCGATGGGCGGCGAGGGCACTATGACCAGCGGTACACCGAAGCGCCGCAGGAGCTCATTTCACGACGCCGCTCCGAAAGCATAGCCGCCGCCGACGTGATCGGAGCGAGCTATGGTGACATTGGCGCCCTGGAAGGCGGGAGCATCGACGACACCGAGTTCGAGCTGCGCTTGATGCGTGAGATCCGCTTGTTCGGACCGGGAATCGGAATTGGCCCTGACCTGGTGGTGACACACCGGCCTCAGGATCATCCTCGCGACCATCGTCTCACGGCAAAACTCGTCATCGACTCATGCGGCATGGCAGCACTTCCCCTGGTCGATCCCGACACGCCGGCGCTCAAAAGAACGCCCCCGATCGCTTACTGGTTCGACGACTACACGGAAGTCTCGTCCTTTCGCCCCGATGTCGTGGTTGCGATTGACAGCGTTATAAAGGAGAAGGCGGCCATGGTGGCGTCGCATGTCTCGCAGGTCTTCGAGTGGATGCCGTATTACCGCGGAACGGAAGATGAGATCCCTGCTGACCCCGAATCACGCGTGTCATGGCTTGCTGAAACGCAAATCGCGCCCATGGCAGGCCTCGTGCGCGGCGCGGTTATCGACTCGCTGCATTCCAGTCTGCCGCATGGCCGCTACGTAGAGGCCTTCCAGATCAGCGAATACGGCCGCCCGCTCTCCGAACACGACATCAAACGCATCTTCCCGGTGGGCTAGGTTTCTAGCCCACGGTCAGTTCATTCTCAACCGTCTTGCCGGCCGGCAGTGTATCCTGTGCGACGCGGCCGGCCAGTTCCTTCTGCTCTGCCGATTTCACGGTGCCCTTCAAGCGAACGCCATTTGTGCTTGCGTCGACACGGATATGCGTGCCGTTAAGTTTGGCATTCGACGTAATAGCCGCCGTTACCCGCGCGCCCAGTCCCAGTTTGTCAACCTGCGGCTTGGCATCTGCCGCCAGCTTCTTAGCCTGCTGGTCCACCACGGCAATATTATGCTGCGCATCCTGCTGCGCGCTGTCCACTGTCTTCTCCGAACAACCCGCACCCACCACGGCAACAATGCACACGGCTGCGGCGGCAAATCGTTTGAACCACATAAGGAGTTCCTCCTGAACTAATTGTTCCCACTAAGAAGGCAGGCTGTAACGTGGGGAGAGGCTAACCCTAATATCGGATATGGTTTACGGCCAGGTAAGCCATGCGGACGATCCCGACTATGGCTGTAATGGCCAAGCCCGTCGCGCCTATGATTCGCTGAGGTCGCTCGAAGCCTGGAAGCAGGCGGCGTCCCCGGCGTAAGACAGAAAGGGCATCGCACCAGTAGAATATCGCTGCAAAGAAGAGGATTGTCCCAAGAGGATGCCATGCGGCTGCCTGAGCCCATTGACCATGGGCTGTGCAGACAAATGCCCGTGTCAATCCGCATGCAGGGCATGGCAGCCCCGTAAGATGATATAACACGCAGGGAGACGGCAAATTGAGAATGCGCCCGGCGTTATTTGGGGATGGCAGCAGGAATGCGCCTAAGAGCATCACCGATGTCAATATAAAGATGTCGCGCGCCCGGCTTCGTTCTCCACTTTGTGCATATACCGATTCAGGCTGCGTCATAACCTCATCATTCGACGTCTCGCTACAGAGTTCCTCACCGCTGCCCGCTCGTTTTGAGTAAAGAGGTTAGGTAATTTTGTATGCCGGGTAACTCACTAATGTCAGGGAATGTGGAGGATAGACTAATGTTTGAGTACGACCCGGGAATGGATGCCCGGGAAATGCCCGGAAAGGTAAGCCATGCCATGGATGACGAACAGTATACGGCGGGCGTTGCGGGCGAAAAATGCATCGCGGAACTAGACAATTTGATTGAACGGCACTATCCGGCAGATCCACGGATCGTGCCGGAGGCGCGTCATGAGGCATATCGGTTCTGCGCTGATGCAGGAGTATCTGAGGAAGATTGCATCTCACTCGATCTTGCTTTGGGGGAGGCTCTGGCCAATGCCGTGCGGCATGGGCAGCAAGGAAGCGATGAAGACCGGGAAGAGGGGGTTACGCTCTCAATGTGGAGTTACCGTGATTCCGTCATTGCATATGTGCACGATCGCGGCCCCGGTTTCGACCCGCCTCTGCCGCCCTATGTAATGCCGTCGCCGACCGCGGAATATCTGGGTGGCCGCGGGCTGCCGCTCATGGATCTGCTCTCCGATGCCATTCTGGTATGCCGCGGCGATGCGGCCGAAGGCGGTGCATCGGTATTTCTTGTGAAACGAATTACCGGGGCTGGCCATCATTTGAAATGCGCTGCATAACCGGTTTTTTCGAACAGGGAAGGCGTTGAGAATTCCACCGTTCTCAACGCCTTCCCTGGTACAATCTAGTCATCAGGCTTAACGCCCATTCAATCACACTCCCGTATACTGTCCATCTGGAGACGCCTATGCTTCCCCCTAAAGTTGAAAGCTATCTCGTCATTGCGCTTACCGGCGCGCCGGACCTCGCCGATTACCTCCTATCCGATGTATCCGCTGCAGTTGCAGACTTCCGGCCCGATCCTGAACGCTTCACAATTCGCGAGGCCATCTCCCATGTCGCCGATTGGGAACCGATTTGGCTTGGCCGGATGAAAGAGACCGTGGAGAAGGATCATCCGACCCTGGTCGGTATTGACGAAGGGGAAGCCGCCGTGCTTGGCAATTACGGCGAACGCGACTGGTGGGAACAAACCCGCCTCTATGCGGAACGCCGCGCTGAAATGCTGACTTTCCTCAAGACCCTGAGTCCGGCTGACTGGGATCGCACGGCTACTCACACGGAGATCGGCCCGATTACAGTCTATGAACAGGCCGTTCTGGTGACCGTGCATGACTCCTACCACCTGCAGCAATTCGCCCAGTGGCAAAGACTTTTTGCCACTGCAGACGGCGGCGTATAACTTTTTATCGAACGTGGAATAAAAATTCCAGGTGCGGTTCTTTCTTGTTACGTTCAGGGTCTAATCCAACGTAAGGAACTAGAAAGACGCCGTGACCGTTTTAAATATATCGAACGTATGTGAGGAGATCGGACTTTGTCGACCAAGACCGATGCCCAATCCCGTACGGTACTTTCCCGCGCTCAACGCGGGGACCGGTCCGCATTCAGCCGCCTGATGGAACCTTACCGACGGGAAATAATTGCCTATTGCTATCGCCTGTCCGGATCAATGGTGGAAGCCGAAGATCTTGCCCAGGAATCATTCGTCCGCGCTTATCGCGCTCTCGGAAGTTTTGAGGGGCGAGCCAGTGTCCGTGCATGGCTCTATCGAATTGCGCACAACCTGTGCATCAACCATGTCCAGCGGGACCGTCCAGGCTGGGAGTCGCTCAGCGACATTTCCGAAGACAGCTTCGGCGCCGCCGAGCCCGCCGAATACAGCGGTCAGGAACGTGAGGACGTCCGCCTCGGGTTTGTAGCGCTCGTACAGAGCCTGCCGCCCAGGCAGCGCGCCGCGCTCGTCCTCCGAGATGTGCTCGGCTGGAGCGCGGAAGAAACGGCCCGGATACTTGGAACCACGGTTCCGGCGGTGAAAAACGCCCTGGCGAGAGCGCGGCAAACGCTTTCCCGCCATCCGCACGGCACGGACCCTGCTGGGGTCCAGGACCTTGCAGCGAACGATCCCGCCGCCCGGGCAATGGTCGCAGAGTGGGTTGATGCCTTTGAAAAGGGAAATACGATAAAGATGGTGGAGCTGTTGACCGAGGATCAGCACCACATTACACATCCAAATACAATCTCTGTATCGAAGAGATCAAATACTCCGGCAGCGGAACCCGTCGCAGACGGTTCCTCCAAACCGGAAGCGCCTCGCCTGAAGCGTGTAGCGCAAAAACGGCCGGAACGGCGGATACGCAGCGACTAGAGCCGCTGCGCGTGTAGAGAGGAAAGTCAGTAATGCCTAATGAGAGAGAGCGCGGCGACGGACGCCGGGGGCGCGACGATCGCGGAAACAGAAGCCCGCGCAACACTGAGACGTCCGTACGCGCCCTGTCTGTGCTGGATGAAATCATCCGCAACTCCGATCCTATGGACCCGAACTATCAGCATCTGCTGCTGCTGCGTCATCAAGTGGAAACCGACGAGCAGCAGTCCGCTGAGGCTCAGGAACTCATTCAGAAATACGACGAAGCGTACACGAAGCTGACGCAGCCGGCGAACCGCATCGCGGTCTACCTCTCCAAGAATGAAGACGGTACCGCGAATATCGCCCTCGGCGACACAGAATACTACACAAACGTCGATCCGAATGTCGATCCTGAGACACTCTTTACCGGAACGCGGGTCAAAGTTAACGAAGCCTATGCGGTCGTCGGCGCTCTCGGTCCTGCCGAAAACGGCCAGGTCGTCAAGGTCAACGACGTCCTCCCCGATGGCCGCCTGCGCATCGGCGGCGACGTCCAGGGGCTGAACAGCCGTGTAGTCGTTCGTGGTGAAGGACTCAAGGAAGCCAACATCAAGAGTGGAACCGAAGTCCGGATGGAGCCGAATTTCCGGGTGGCGCTCGAAGCGTTCGCAACCAAAGAAAATCAGGACTACTTCCTCGATACAGTCACTGAGGTCCCGTGGGATAAGATCGGCGGCCAGGAAGAGGCGATCGCGGTCATCAAGGACGCCATCGAACTCCCGCTGCTGTATCCCGAGCTTTACGAGCGGTTCGGCAAGAAGCCCCTCAAGGGCATCCTGCTCTATGGACCTCCCGGATGCGGCAAGACGCTTATCGGCAAGGCGACTGCCTACAACATTACTCAGGAATATCGCACCCGCACTAAGAAGGACGTCAAAGAGTACTTCATGTACATCAATGGCCCCAAGATCCTGAACATGTGGCTTGGAGAATCCGAGCGGCAGGTGCGCGAGATCTTCAACACGGCCCGCGAAAAGTCCAAAGAAGGTTATCTGGTCTTCATCTTCATTGATGAGGCCGAGAGCATCCTTCGAACACGTTCATCCGGCCGGTTTACGAATATCTCCAATACCGTCGTGCCGCAGTTCTGCGCCGAGATGGACGGCCTTGTCTCCCTTGAGAACGTCGTGGTCATGCTGACGTCCAACCGTCCCGACTATATCGACCCTGCTATCCTGCGTCCCGAACGCATCGATCGCAAGGTGAAGGTGGTTCGGCCGGACCGCAAAAGCACCGACGATATCCTGGGCATCTATCTGCACAAGGACCTTCCACTGGATTACCGCCTCGTTGACGAAAAGGGCGGAGAAGAAGAGGCGCGCAAGTACCTCGTTGAGAAGACCGCGGAACAGATCTGGGCTAAGAACCACGAGACGGAGTTCCTGGAGGTTTACCTGCGAAATGGATCCGTCGACACGTTGTACTGGAAAGATCTGATTTCTGGCGCTCTGCTGACGTCGGTTGTGGAACGGGCCAAGGACTACGCGATCAAGCGGTCGATCGAAGTTAAGAGCAGCAAGGAAGGCGTTTCCCTTGAGGATCTGGAGCGGGCTGTCCGCACCGAGTTCAAGGAGAACGAGATCTTCCCGAAGACGGATAACCTCGAAGACTGGCTCAAGCTCATTGATTACGAGCCCGAAAATGTCGTTCGCCTGAACCCGATCAAGGCCAAGAAGGGCGTCGTTACAACAAGGCGGACGGTGATTTAAATGCCGCTATTCGGCACGGAAACAGAATACGGCATAGCCGTGGAAGGCCGCGGCGCGGCGGATCTCGTGAGCGAGTCCCGCGCTCTGGTTCGTGCTTATCGTGGCGCAGTCGCCTCGCCCTGGTTCTACCGGGGCGAGGACCCGCGTAATGACATGCGCGGGTTCCATGTCGATCGCCTTGCCCAGGATCCTGAAGACGCCAAATTCGACGTCGCCCACAAACCGCTTCCCGTGGAAGAGGAGAGGGCGGATCGTGTTCTGGTCAATGGAGCGCGTCTTTACAACGATCACGGGCATCCGGAATACTCAACTCCCGAATGCGCAAGCATTTTCGACCTTGTCACACATGATAAGGCCGGTGAGCGGATTGTGCTTGACTGCGCGAAAGCGCGTATGGAAGTTGAAGGCGTCGGCAGGGTCGATATCTATAAGAACAATACCGACTTCCACGGGTCTTCATACGGAACGCATGAGAATTACCTCGTAGCCCGCGCAACACCGTTCCCTGACCTTCTGAGTGGCCTCCTGCCGTTCTTCTCGACTCGCATCATCTACGCGGGCGCCGGAAAGGTCGGATCAGAATCGGGTGGGGGAAACGCGCACTATCAACTCTCTCAGCGTGCCGACTTCTTCACGGAAGACGCGAGCGTAGACACGCTCTACCGGCGTCCGTTGGTCAATACGCGTGACGAACCGCATGCAGACGCTCGGATTTGGCGGCGATTGCATGTGATCTGCGGCGATGCCAACATGTCCGAGTTTGCGACAGCCCTCAAGATAGGGACAACTTATCTTGTAACGTCGCTGCTCGATCAAGGATGGAAGCCGCCGGTGACACTGCGTAACCCGGTACAGGCGATTAAATCTATCTCGCAAGACGAGACATACAGGTGGCTGGCCGAGATTGCCGGCGGCGGAACGATGCCGGCAGTGGACATTCAGCGAACGTACCTTCAAGCTGCCAAAGAGCGGTTTTCGGGTCGCGGTCCTGACACGGACTGGACCCTTCGTAACTGGGAAGAAACGCTCGATGGGCTTGAGCGCAATCCCCTTGCTCTGTCTGACCGCCTCGATTGGGTGGCAAAACGTTCGCTGCTTTCCGACTATATCGAGTCTGCTGGGACGAATTGGAAAGACGGCGCGCTGGCGTCGTTTGATCTCGCTTACTCGAACATCGATCCCGACGAGGGTCTATACTATGCCCTTGAGCAGTCCGGTGAGATGATCCGGGTGACGGACGACGCAAGTATTGCGGCTGCGCGCACCGAAGCCCCTCAGAACACGAGAGCGGCGATACGCGGACAGCTCGTAGAGAAGTTTGCCGGAAACATTGCCGTAATCGGCTGGAGCCGCGCCGTCCTCCGGGACAGCGATGAGAGCTGGCTGGTGGATCTGGAAGACTATATTACGCCGGACGACGTCCGCCCTGTGCTGGCCGGTCTGAAGTCCGCCGCCGATCTCAGGCAATTTATCGACTGCTATCGCAGCGGCGAAAAGTAACAAATAGTGATTGCGACCGGCATGCCGGTCATGGAAGTGAGGGTGAAATCATGCCAGGCATTGATGACGATCGCGCAACCCGGCCAACCGGCCCCGCAGATCCGCTGAAGAAGGAAGGCGACGAAACCGGTCCCAGCCGGCCCGATGTGCAGCGCCCTGACCGAAACGACTTGCTCAAGCGTATGCAGCGAGTGGATCCGGACCAGGCTCGCAAGTATCGCCAGCGTAGCGGAGAGTAAGGCCAACGCGGAGCAAGGTCAATGGAAGACAGAGACGAACAGTGTGATATTCCGGACATTTACGCGTCGGATTTTGACAACTGGATGCCTCCAAAAGAACGCATTGACCCCAGCCGTGTCGAAGTATACACCAGAATGCTGAGAGTCGATCCTATGCTGGCGCTCCGCTATCGACAGAAGAATGGTGAGTAGGTGGAGTTCCCTCCTAAAGGCGCTTGCCCGTTAGGAACCCACCCTTATTCCCTCCCGAAGGGAGGGAATAAGGGTTGCGATCACGTTTCGCTTCTTGACCTAACGCCAAGAAATGCAAGCCGTATGCAAAGGCGAACGCGTCCTCCACGCCCAGATGGCACCCCGAGGGGGTCTGAAATAGGATGGATCTTGCGTAACAACGGAATAGACAAAGAGACATATGTCAACACTTTTTAATGTAGAAAGCACAGGCCGCTTCACGGACCTGTTAAGTCGAGAGTTCGGCAATATGGCCGCATCCGGCGCTGGGCAGCCAATGCCGAGAGCCGCCGGTGTCCCTGATATCGATACGCACAGCACGACCGTCATTGCGGTGAAGTACAAGGATGGCGTCATCAACGTCGCCGACCGGCGCGCAACGGCCGGCTACACAGTTATGTACGATCAGGCAGAGAAAGTCCTGCCGCTCGACGACCATACTCTGATCTCCATCTCAGGATCGTTTGCAAAGAGTGTTGAGGTTGTGCGTTACTTGCGGCACACATTCAAGTATTTCGAGCGCTCCCAGCTGCAGCCTATGAGCCTTGACGGCAAGCTGATGGAGCTTCAGCGTGTCATCGCCAATAATATGCCGGCCGCCCTTCAGGGTATCGGCGCGTTTATCCCGGTACTCTCGACATTCGATACCGAAGCCAACACCGGACGCATCTACTTTTATGACGCTATGGGTGGACAGTTCGAGACAGCCGAATACGGCGCAGCCGGCAGCGGCTCCGGCCCCATCCGAGGCGCATTCGAGTATATCCTGCGCACAAAAGGCCCATTCCGCGAGATGGATAGAGTAACCGCGCTCAAGGAAACCCTGACGCTCCTCGAAATCGCCGCCGATCTGGACACGGCCACAGGAGGAGCCTACAAGCACCTGCCTGCAGCGAAATACATTACGGCCGCCGGTATCCATGACTTCACGGACGACGAGATCCGGGCTGGTTTAGGCCGGTAGGTCATACTTTATAAGGTTCCGCGTGAGCAATCTGCGTTTCCATACTACAGCGATGTTTGTATGGAGCAGGATTGACAGGAGAATGATTAGTGCCATCGTATAGTCCGTATGACTGGAACGAAAGCATCCAGCAGCGCAACGAATATATCGAAGACCGATTGAAGGAAGGCAGCCCCGTCGTTGCCACCACATATGAAGGTGGTTTGCTGATTTTGACGCTTCGGCAGACGCAGCGCAAAGTCTATGAGATCTATGATCGCCTTATGATGAGCGCCGTCGGCAACCATAGCGATGTCGAACAGGTACGCATGGCGGCGATTGATGCCGCTCATGCCGAGGGGTTCTCGCGGTCGCCCGACGATGTTACCGTAACGCGTCTTGTGAGCTTCCGCATCTCTCCGGCTATCAAGAAGATCTACAGCGATCCTTTCGCTCAGCCCGTTGTCTACCGCGGCATCTTCGCCGAGCTTGGCAAGACCCCGGAAAAAGATGTGTTGGTTACGCTCTCTTATGACGGCGAGTTCAGCAACAACGTAGGATCGGCAGTGATCGCGGGGAGCGCTTATGCTGAAGATCGGATGCGTGAGCATCTGACATCCCTGACGGCCGATGGACTTCCGGCGCTCGATGCAGCCGTCGCCGCATCGATTTATGCCTGGGGCGTCGGCAAGAAACATATCGAGACGGCCGACCGGGCGGATGCCGACGATGCCGAGCAGGGTGAGGGTGAGGCCGACATCAAGGCCTTTATCGCGGATCACCTCAAGGCGGGATGGTTTGTGGAGGCCGGCGTGCTGGAGCGGAATGTCAACCGCGAGAGCCGCTTCCGTCTGCTCAATGAGACCGAACTCGGCGGCTCGCTGGCTGCCTATACTGCTTGAAATGGACTGAAGTAAATGGACAACCGGATCTTTGGTATTGAGACCGAGTTTGGCTGCCTTGTGCGGGACGATTCGCTCGGTACGGCGGAAATGATCGTCGAACAGTGCAAGGACCACGCTTTCTATAAGGACAAACTGGGTCTCATCGACCTGCACGCGCGCGACTATGCGTTCGAGCCGGCGCGTTGCGGCGGGTTCCTCAGGTCCGGAGGCCGACTTTACATTGATGCGGTCGGCTCGCATATGGAATATGCCACGCCGGAATGTACCAGTTTTGCCGATGCCGTCGCATACGACAAAGCGGGCCGTGTGATCCTTCAGCGTCTCCTTAAGGAGCTCAATCTTGAGGATCAGGTTTCATTCCATTCGAACTCTGTGGATCACTTCGGCGGCCACACGTTCGGGTGCCATGAGAACTATCTGGTCCGCATCGATGATCGCTTCTTCCTTGAGGCGCTGTCGTATCTGCTGCCGTTCCTGGTTACGCGCCAGATCTTTGCGGGCGTGGGCAGGGTGGGCGGCCATCGTCTTAACTACAAGAGCCTTAAGAACAATATCATGACCATCTCGGACTACGAGGTGGACTATCAGTGGGTCGGCAATTTCTATGGTGTGGAAGTTGACCCCACTGTGGATTTCCAGCTGTCACAGCGCGCCGACCATATCGTAAAGACGATCTCGTCGCGCGTGCGCTTCAACCGTGCGATCATCAATCCCAAGTGGGACTCTTACTACAATTACTCCAACATGCATCGCCTGCACATCCTGTTCGGCGAGTGCAACATGAACGAGTATGCGACCCTGCTTAAGATCGGAACCACGAGCATCGTTCTGAGCCTGATTGAGGATGACGTACGTCCGCATGAGGTGGAACTGCGCGATCCACTGGAGGCCCTCAAGGGCGTCTCACGCGATCAGTCGTGGAAGTGGCTGGTGCGCCGCAAGGATGGCTCCACGATCAGTGCGATCGATCTTCAGCGGTTTTACCTATCGGCGGCCAAGGAGCGGTATACCGGACGTGATGAGCAGACCGACTATATCCTGCAGGAATGGGAAGCCACGCTTGATGCGCTTGAGCGCGATCCTTACGAGCTCGCAGATCGGCTTGACTGGGTTGGGAAGCGGAAGATGCTTGAGGACTTCATCGAAGCATCAAACGGCGATGTGAAGTGGGGCGATGATATCCTGCACTCGCTTGACCTGGAATATCACAACGTAAATCCCAACACCAGCCTTTACTATGGCCTGGAGCAGGCAGGCATGGTCGAGCGAGTCTGTACCGATCGTCAGATCTGGGATGCTACCACCAAACCGCCGGCCGATACCCGGGCGCGCGGGCGAGGCATCGTAATAGACAGACTGCTGCAAACGGGATCTCGCGACTATGTGATCGACTGGGACTTGATCTACCTGAGCAAGCGTTTGCATTTGGAGCTAAAGGACCCCTTCTACACTTACGACGGTGAGGCGGCGGCGTTTGCATCGGGGTTGGCGTAAACGCTTGCAATGGAGGCAAGAATACCTGGAGAATTACCGGCCTACTTCTGTAGGCCGATACTTTTATCCTTGACTCCTGAGATGTGGTTTGTTATACTTGGGTACGGAGGGACCTATTATGGCAGCCCCAATAGACCCAATTTCTGAGCACATCAGTAGTGCGGAAACGGCTGTGAATCGAGCTGACGATGAACATGTCAACCTCGATGTCTCCAGCGTTCCTTGGCTCCGCGAGGACCTCGAAGAGGCCCCATTCTGGAAAGAAGTAACTGCGTTCAATCAGCTCTCTAGCGCAGCAGTCGACGAGTATTATGGTCGCTATGTCGCCGTTTACCAGGGCAACATTGTCGACTCGGACACCGACGAAGGTGAACTGGCGCTTCGGTTTTACCGAACCTTCGGCTATGTGCCGGTATACATCCATAAGGTCGGAACCGAAGATGGCCTTGTCGATACCGACGACCTTTAGGCAGCGTCAATATTTGTGGCGTCAAGATTGATGTCCACAAGGCGTACGCAATCGCACGCCTTTCGTAGAGTTGCAAATTTAGTTCGTAGTGCCGCAGATTTAGCCGGTATTCTTTAGACCTGCTGCTACGCCGTTTATCGAGAGTAGAACGGCAGACTGCAGTTCCTGTCTCTTCGCATGCACCGCCTCCTGCAAGTCCTCTTGAGCATTCAAGCCGCCTTCCGCGGGTAATTCACGCAGTCGTCGCAGCAGTTCCACCTGCAGATAACTCAGCGGGTCCACATATGGATTGCGGAGTCTTATCGACTTTTGCAGAACCGGGCTGTTTCCCAGGAGCGAATCCGTGCCGACAATCTGGTTCACAATGGCGACTGCCTGCCGGTATTCCGATTCGATCTTGCCGAATATGCGGTCTCGCAATGTTTTATCGGAAACAAGGGTTGCGTAATGCGCTGCGATATCCATGTCGGCTTTAGACATCGACATCTGGGCATTGTCCAGCGTTGTTGAGAAGAAAGCCCAGTTGGTATACATTTCCTGGAGCAGTGAGAGGTGGGCGGGAGACTGCCCGGCGTATGCTGCCAGCGCGCTGCCTGTGCCGTACCAGCCCGGAAGCGTATAGCGGCTCTGCATCCATGAGAACACCCACGGGATAGCGCGAAGATCCTGGATTCGGTCGGATGCCGTTCGTTTTGGCGGACGCGAGCCAATGTTGATCTCTGCCAGCTCTCCGATCGGCGTTGCCTGGAGGAAGAATCGCACAAATTCGGGATCGTCATAGACGAGTTCGCGGTAGGCGCTGAAGGCAGTCTTCGAGATCTCGTCCATAGCCTCCATCCACTCATCCTTCGGTTCGGGTTCTCCACGATGAGCGGCATCTGAGCTTGAGACCAGGACGGCGTGAATGATCTGCTCCAAATTGCGGTATGCGATCTCCTCATCGAAGTAACGCGCAGAGATTACCTCTCCCTGCTCTGTAATCTTGATGCGTCCGCTGATGGATCCATGCGGCTGGGCCAGGATTGCCTTATTGGCCGGTCCGCCGCCGCGTCCGATCGCTCCACCTCGTCCATGGAACAACCGCAGGGCAACGCCATGCCGCTTGGCGGTTTCGCTCAGCTCACGTTGCGCGATATAGAGACTCCAGTTCGCCGTGAGGTATCCACCATCCTTATTGCTGTCCGAATAGCCGACCATTACTTCCTGTTCGTTACCACGCAGCTCTATATTGCGCCGGTATACAGGGTTCGAGAGAAGTGTGTCCAGCACGGTTGCAGCATTCTGAAGATCGCCGACCGTCTCAAAGAGGGGAACGACATCGATATCGGAGCGTACGAGATCCCCGTTATCGACAGCCACAATGCCCGCTTCTTTGGCAAGCAGTAAAAGCGTCAGCACGTCGGCCTGTGTCGATGCCATCGACATGATGAACGAGCCGAAAGCCTGTGGCCCTTTGGCGAGCATTTCGCGCCTCACCAGGCGGACAAGCCCCAGGGTTTCGTTGGCGCCGCCATAATCCCGCGATGGGTCTATCAGAGGCCGCGCCGAGGATATTTCACGCTGAAGAAACTCAACGCGCTTGGCCTCATCCAATTCTCCCCACTTGATGCCCAGAGGTGTGAGAACAGCTTCGAGAGCGGCATGGAACTTGTCGCGATGGTCCCGTATATCCAGGCGCGCCAAATGGAAGCCGAATACGGTGGTCTGGATCTGCAGGGGAAGGACAGCGCGGCTTCGGGCAAAATTGCCCTTGTTCTGAGCGAGAGAACCGGCAACGACGTCAAGATCGCCGGTAAGCTCCTTAGCATCTTTGTAGGCATCGTGCCCGGGATGGCCCGGAACTCCGATTGTCCGATGCAAACGCTCCCAGATAAACTCCATTTTGCGGCGATACGGCTCGGTTGTCGCCCTGTTCTTTGCTTCGGCAACGACCTCCGGCAGGTCATGGGCATCATGCGCCAGCGATTCCTCAAGCTCTGTGGAAATGGGCACGTAATTGCGCGACTGGCTCAGTCGATTGCTCAATTTCCGGATTGCAGGGATGTATTTGCCGACAATCAACTCACGGTGCATCTGCAGGATGCGAGCTGTATGATCGAGGGTGATGGTCGGGTTGCCGTCCCGGTCTCCACCAATCCAGGAACCGTAGCTCAGAAACCGTGGAATGTCGAAGGCTTCTCCGGGATAGAACTCCTCAAGAGCGGCATTGAGGTCTTCGTAAAGCCGGGGCGTCACCGAGAAAAGTGTGTGGCCGAAGTAGAACAGGACGTTGTTGGCTTCATCGAGGACCGAAAGGCGGCGCTGTCGCACTTCGTCCGTCTGCCACATGATCTCAGTTTCCGCGGCGATCTCGCTCTCAAGCCTGCGCGCTTCATGATGAGAGAGGGCAGGGTTTTCCAGATCGGTAAGGAGCCCTGAAAGGTGATGGAGCTTTTCCTGAAGAGTTCGCCGGCGGGATTCGGTAGGGTGGGCTGTAAAGACGAGCTGGATGGATAGCGACTGTATCAGTGAGCGCATCTCATCCGTGGTCATGCCGGCGTTTCGCAGCGCGTTTATTGCATCTCGCACGGATTCTGCCCTGGGCTTTGAACCTTCCTCTGCGGCGCGGCTGCGATTTACGCGGACGATCTCACGCTGCTCGGCAAGGTTAATAAGCTGAAAATAGGTGGTGAAGGCCTTCAGCACAGCAGTGGCCGTGGCAAAGTCCATTGTCCGGACTCGCTCAATCAGCTCATGCTCAGCTACTTCATGTTCAGGTTCGCTGCGCGCTTCCTTGGCCAGAGCCCTGATGGTCTCTACCGTTTCATACAGCTCCTCGCCGCCCTGCTCGCGCAGGACTTCGCCGAGTGCATTGCCGAGAAGACGAATATCGCGAGCAAGCTCGCTGCCCTGCTCCGGATCGGAGAGGCGGACGGGGGTGTCAGTTTGGTTCACGGACATATCATACCCGCAGTTAAAGCCGGTCGAACACGACATTCATTGACGAGCTTTCGGATGGCGTGGTAGACTCTCGCGACAGGAACTTGGAGACGCGCTAATGCCTCGTGACATCGTGCTGGGTAATGGGGAGTTGTTGATAAACCTCGACCGGCACCTATCTATCCGTGACATCTACTATCCATACGTCGGTTGGGCAAATCATGTGGGCGGCCATCGCTGCCGTGTAGGCGTTTGGGTGGCTGAAGGCGGCTTTAGCTGGCTCGACGATACCTGGGACTGGCAGATCAAGTACGTTCAGGATACACTGACCACCGAATGTACGGCTCGCCACCATGGTTTAGGCATCCGCCTGCTCGTGTCACACTGCGTGCTTCCTGACAGGAATGTCCTGCTGCAGCGGTTTGTGATCCAGAACCTTCGTGAGAATGCCCGCGAGGCGCGCCTGTTCTTTCACCACGACCTTCGGATCGACGAATCCGACATCGGTGACACCGCCCTTTACTATCCGCCCGCCAATGCAATGATCCATTACAAGCGGGACCGGTATTTCCTATTTTCCGGAGAAGGACACGGCAATAGCGCGGATGCCGTTCATATTCACCAGTATGCCTGCGGCGAGAAGGCCTTTCGTGGCGCAGAGGGCACCTGGAGAGATGCCGAAGATGGCCATCTCTCCATGAATGCCATTGCGCAGGGTTCTGTAGACAGCGTAGCAGGCTTTTCGATTAATCTTCCGGCAAAGGGCGAAAGTTCGATTCGAACATGGCTCGCCATAGGTGCATCGCTCGAAGATGTTGTTAGTCTGGGCCGGACCGTTTCCGGCGTTGCGTTCGATAGACTGCATGCCGGGGCAGGAGCATACTGGCAGGCATACGTTTCGCAGAGATCTCGTCATGACCGTCTTCCCGAGCGTGTGGCGCTGCTGATGAACCGAAGCCTGTTGATCATTAGAACGCAGGCGGATCGGCGCGGCGCGATCGTGGCATCAAATGACAGCGATATAATGGAGACGGCTCGCGCGCACTATTCCTACATGTGGCCGCGAGACGGCGCCCTTACTTCGTACGCGGTAGATTTGCTTGGGGCTCAGGATATCAGCCGTTCATTCTTCGAATTCTGCGCGCGGGTTTTGCCGCCGGATCGTCCGGCTCTTATGCACAAATATGGGCCGGACGGCACTATGGGGGCTTCCTGGCATCCCTACGCGCTTCCGGGAGGCGGCTTTGAGGTGCCGTTTCAGGAAGACGGCACTGCGCTGGCAATATGGGCCTTTCGAGAACATCAACGCATTTACGGTGACGCCGAGTTCGGCCGCAAGATGTACGATGACTTTATTGTGCCGGCTGCCGATTTCCTTGTTGAATTTCGCGATCCAACGGACCACCTTCCGCGGCCTTCATGGGACCTCTGGGAGGAGAGACGCGGAGTTCATATTTACACGTCGGCATGTGTCGTCGGCGCGCTTGATGCGGCTGCGGAGCTGGCGGAACAATTCAGTACGCACGAGGCCGCTGACCGATATCGCGGGGCTGCCGGTGAGGTGCGTGACGCAATTGTCGACTGCTTCTGGAACGATCAAGCAGGCCGCTTTGCTCGTATGCTGAGTCGCCAGGACGACGGCTCACTGGTTCAGGACCTCACCATGGACTCGTCTGCGTTTGCGCTCTTCAAGTACGGCGCGTTTCCGGCCGGCGATCCAAAGGTCGTTGCAACCATGCGGGCTATTGGTGGGAGCCTCTGGGTTCGAGCCGGAGTAGGGGGTGTCGCCCGATATCAGCGCGACTACTACTTCAGTGTCACACAGGACTTCGACCATATCCCCGGCAATCCCTGGATTATCTGCACACTGTGGCTTGCCGATTGGTATATCGCAACGGCAAAACGCGCAGCCGATCTTCGTTCGGCAGTTGACCTGATGGAATGGGCTGCTGTTACCGCGACGCGCACCGGCATGCTCAGTGAACAAGTAAACCCCTTCACACTCGCGCCGCTCTCAGTGGCCCCTCTCACATGGTCTCACGCTCAATTCATCACCACCGCCTGCAGCTATCTGGATCGACTGCATGAGCTTGAAGCCGCCGAGGCCCGCAAAAAGGCTTGAGGGTCAATCCTCGCAATTTAAGGTTTTTTTTGGACTTGTCTGCAAAAATGGTATCTGCCTGATCGAAGTCCGCTGCAACAACGCCGTTCATTTATTTTCCTGAAATTTGACATAGCGAATTTGCTTTGGTACATTGAGTGGGACTGAATGCTTAGTCGTTTAGTTCTACTTGATTCAATCCCGTTTCATTGCCGATGGTGGCGTGCTAACGACAACATCGTTGTCGTAATTTACGATGCATTTTGCTGCGCAAATAAGGTGCTGCGCAGCTGGCTACATATGAAAGGCAAGAAATGTTGAAAACTGCCAGCATTACGGCGGCGCTCTTTTCCGCTATCACAATTGCCGGCCTCACTTCGAACGGACCGGCGTATGCCGATCGCAATATCCCATCAGACGGCGATGCTCTGAGCGTGCCGAAAGATGGCATCATCGATGATACGGCGGCTGCCTGGGTCTGGACCGGCATGATATCAAATTCCGGAGATATGCTGCACGGAGGAACAGACCACGCCGGTGGTCCTCAGTCTTCCGGGACATTGGCTTTCCATGGCACCGGGATCGAGGTCTATACGGCCGTCGGCCCCACGGTTATTGCGGACGGCCGCGCGCATAAAGCCGGCTCCATGGATATTTTTATCGACGGCAAACTGCAGTCCACGTTCTCAATGAAAGACACATCGGCAAACTTTGAGGTCAATGCAGCCAGAGTTACGGGGTTGTCCGACGGCAATCATGTGTTGGAACTGCGAGCCAACGGCGGTTGGTTCTCCGTGGATTACGTCAAGATACCTCAGCCCGGGCAGGGAGTCTCAGGCGAAAACCTTCCAAATCTAGATGTGTTTGACTACAGTAAGGGATTTCCGGCCGATGCTGACCTGCAGCTCAACGGAACGGCGCACATTGAGGATTCGGCGCTGATTTTGACAGATGGGCACACCAACCAGATGGCGAGTGTGTTCACGCATCGTCCCGTAAGCGTTAAAAAGTTCAAAACCAAGTTCCGGCTGCAGTTCCTGAACGCCACCGCCGACGGTATCATCTTCTGCATCCAGTATGGCAGCCCGACTGCCATCGGAAAAGTAGGGGAGAATATCGGCTTTGGGGGCATGAACAAGAGCATGGCCGTGAAATTCGATATCTTCGACAACACAGGCGAAGGCACGTGCTCAACAGGATTGTATTTCAACGGATTCACGCCGACTTCGCCTTTTATTGACCTGACGCCCACGCCGATCAAGTTCCGAAGCGGCCATCCGATCGATGTTTCGCTGGACTACGACGGGAAAGTCTTGACCGTAACCGAGACAGATGCCGTCAGCGGCGGGTCGACATCGCAGGATTATCCCGTGGACATTCCCGGGATGATGGGGACGCGCGGATATGCCGGATTTACCGGTTCGACCGGCGATCTCACCGCCACTCAAGTAATTCGTTCGTGGAGTTACAAGGCTATTCCATAACACATAATCTGCTCATCATTTTATGTACAGTGCCAAGCGCGCCCATTACGGAAAGATTTCCGTAATGGGCGCGCTAATTCATACGCAATCTTCTCTCAATTCTCCATCAATTACAGTCTCGTTGTCCGCGATTTAATATTCAACAATTCTCGTATTTTGGCTGTTTTATTTGACAACGCTTGTTTGCTTTGGTAAATTAAAGGAGTGATGTCGCGAGATATTATTGCCAAATAGAGTATAGCGTCTGCATTGATGTGATTGCTAACTATATTTGTATGTAAAAGTCGCGTTGAAGAGAGGCATATATTTTGAAAATAGCCGGTGGAAAAGCTGCGTTTCTTGTTGCTATTGCTGCTATAGGCGCGATATCGATGCCCGCGGCCCATGCCGACCGCGATATTTCGTCGGATCCCGGCTCTGTAAGTGTGCCGAAAGACGGTGTAATCGATGATAACGCGGCTGGCTGGACATGGGCAGGCATGTCTACCATTGCTGACGATATGCTGCGCGGCGGGACTGCTCATGCGGGAGGTCCACAATCTTCGGCGACGTATGTCTTTCATGGAACCGGTGTTGAAGTCTTTACGGTAACCGGTCCCACAGTGGTCGTTGACGGCCATGCGCATAAGCCGGGAACGATCAATATATCCGTAGATGGAAAGCCGCAAGGCACGTTTTCGCCCCGCAGCGCCACCGTGAATTACGAAGTGAGCGCCGGCAAAGTCTCAGGCTTGGCCGACGGCAACCATGTCCTTGAGATTAGCTCGCAGGGTGGCTGGTTCGCCGTCGATTATATCAAGCTTCCGGTGACTGTTGGAACCACATCTGCCGGACCTAGCAATGAGCTTCCGGATCCGGCCGCTCAAGTCAATTACAAGAAGGGATTTCCCGCCGATGCCGATCTGCAGCTCAATGGAACGGCGCGTATCGCGAATAATGCGATAGTCTTCACCGACGGTCAATTCAACCAGCTTTCCAGTATTTTTACAAACCGGCAATTCAGCGCCAAAAAGTTCAAGACATCTTTTAGAATTCAGTTCGTTAAGTCGGAAGCCGACGGCATCGTCTTTTGTATGCAGCCCAACAGTCCGAGGGCAACTGGTAAGATGGGGGCCGATATCGGCTATGGCGGCATCGGCAAGAGCATGGGAGTCAAATTCGATCTATACGATAACGCGGGTGAAGGAACGTCGTCCACGGGACTTTACTTTAATGGCTTCACACCCACAGCGCCGTTCATCGACCTGGCGCAAAGCGGAATTATTTTGCGGAGTGGTCATCCGATCGACGTCACGATCAACTATAACGGAAAAATACTGACCGTAACCGAGACTGATATCGCCAGCGGCGCGTCGGCATCCCAGGATTATCCCGTGGATATTCCCGGGATGATCGGCCCCAGTGGATATGTCGGATTTACCTCATCGACTGGCGGGTCTGCGGGAACTCAAGTCCTTCACAGCTGGACCTTTAATTCCAATCCCTGAACCAGCCCGTTAAGAGGAATATGCCCTACCCATTCTATAGCGGGCAGGATAGCTGAACTGTGAACGGGGCACGGGTCGCGATGCTATTGGGAGCGCCAAGCGCCACAGACATAGTTCCTGTCTTGCCGAGTGGTCTGGCATAAGATAAAAACGGGCTGGAGCCGGACTGCTGCATGGCAAAGCCGACTCCGAACTCTGAGCGCGGTCCGGCGGCGAATGCCGATGTAAAGATCGCTTCGCTGTACTGCCGTCCACCCACAGCAAAGTTAGACCAGGCAACGCTGGAACGAGCATGAGGCAGTAGCGGAAGATTCTGAGTGAGCGTCGTCATTCGGAAATTGCTGCCGGCGACATGGCCTCCTGAAAAGCGAACGCCCCCCAGCATTTTTTGCGATGACGATCCCCATTGCAGACCGAGGTTCTGATTGATGCCGTCGGTAACCGCCGGAATAAACTCGGCGCTCATGGCCAAGCCTGCTCCCGACGAAATTACGTTTTGCATTCTGAATACGCCGGCTTCGATCGCGTTGGAATGTCCCGGGCGAACCGGGATAAACCCCATGCGAAATCCGGGGGCACTGCTGTCTGCTGCCCCAAAAGCCATGTTGTTCGAAGTTCCCGAGAGAGATGTCGCCGTTCGCTGTACTCGCTCCACAAGATCGACGATTTGCGGATTGTTCCAGAATGATCGTGACCGTGTGGTGGATGTTGCCTGGGGCGCGTTCACGGCCTGTGTGGGCTGATCCTGAGCGGGCTTCGGCAGATCGGCTACGGCGACCCTCGATGCGTTCCCAAATGTATCCTTTACGCGAAGTGAGATTGCGGCCCCGGCTGGCTGTTGATGCGCCTCTATGCCGCCCACGGAAAGCGGCCTTACCCACGCATTTGAGTTCGCGAACATGCCGACATTGCTAAATCCGCGCCGGTCTGCGTATACCATATCGCCGGGCGGTAAGTTGTCCGGCGATTGTTCAAATGGCATACATATATTTTTTGTGACGTCTTCGACATGCGACGCGCTAACTGTGCCCATGTAATCCGCGGCGTCCGCCACTTTTCCAATGGACATTGGGTCAGCGCCGGCGCTGCCGGCAAGACAAATTCCGAGCGTCAAGGACACTGCGCCGGTACTTGCAACAGACAAAAGCCGTTTTGTAAGCTCGATCGACATCCTGTCGTTTTGGCATCTTCCCTGATTGTTCATGTTGCCTTCTACCCATAGAAAGTCGCACAATAATCACGGAATTTTAATGCATTGCGTGAGGCTCATGTGTGTCCGCTATTCGAGGCCGTATTCCGACGCCGGCCGGCTGATTCGTTTCGTCATCCATGTCCATGCCGCCGCGCTTTGAGAACACAATTGCGCCGGCCAGAAGCAAACCGGTCACCAGGACAACAACGATCCGAATCCAATCCTGCATGGGCGAAACGACAATGCCCGCAATGAGGACTCCGACAAGGTTCATAACCTTGATCAGAGGGTTGAGAGCCGGGCCCGCAGTGTCCTTAAACGGGTCGCCGACGGTATCTCCGATCACTGCTGCCTTATGCGAATCGGAGCCTTTGCCTCCATAAAGCCCATCCTCGATCTTCTTCTTCGCATTGTCCCACGCGCCGCCGGAATTGGACAACAGGACAGCCATGAGCTGTCCTGCGAGAATCGCGCCTGCCAGATATCCTCCAAGAGCTGGCGCGCCGAGAGCAAAACCGACTATGACCGGAAGGCAAATTGCGAGTACGCCCGGCCCGAGCAGTTCGCGCTGTGCGGCTGTTGTGGAGATTTCCACACACCTTGCATAGTCTGGAGTGCCGGTGCCCTCCATGATGCCCGGTATCTCACGGAACTGCCTCCGGACCTCTTTAACCAGTTGAAATGCAGCCCTGGACACGGCGTTGATGGCGAACGAACAGAAGAGGAACGGAGCTGCTCCGCCGATGAGAAGTCCGATAAATACCTTGGGTTGAGAAAGGGACATTGAGGCTTCGCTAAGATGGGCATCGGTCATGAATGTCCTGAATAGCGCGACTGCGGCAATAACGGCGGTCGCGATGGCAAACCCTTTGGTAAGCGCCTTTGTCGTGTTGCCGGCGCTATCGAGTTGAGACACAACCTGACCGCCGATCGACGGCGTGGTAGGGTGAGCGCCGTTGCCGTTCGCCGCATGATCCGTCTTAAGAGCTCCGGACATCTCAAATATTCCGTTGGCATTGTCGGCAATCGGACCGAACGTATCCATGGCCAGCACGTAGCCGGTCGTCGTCAAAAGGCCAAGTCCGGCAAGGGCGATCCCGTAAGCTGTCATCATCGCGTTGCCGTCGAATACGGCAACGATACCGGCGAGCGCCGCGCCAATGACAACGACACTCCATGTCGAGCTTTCCAGGCCAAGTGAGAAACCGGTGAGGATAAGCGTAGCCGGTCCCGTTTGCGATGCCTTTGCCACCTCACGAACAGGCTGGGCTTGCGACCCTGTGAAATGTTCCGTCAATCTGCCGATTGTAAGGGCAAGGATGACGCCGATCGCCGTCGAGACGGCAAACTTCCACCATGGGAAGATCTGTCCTCCGGCAGCCGAGACCCCTCCTGCAATACCGGAGAATGTCGCGCAGAGTGTGACAAAACCTACTGTTGCAGCCGCTGCCGTGATGGCAAAGCCACGGCTGATTGGCTTAAGAGGATCTTGTGATAGGTCTTCGGATCCGCGTAGTGTCGCTATGCCGATAATCGAGGCCACAATGCCGATGGCATGAATGGCAAGAGGGAGCAGAATCAGCGACATCCGCGCGTTTGCGTCGCCGGCGGCGTACCCCAGGATTATGGCGGCGACGAGGGTGACCAGATAAGACTCGAAGACGTCCGCGGCCATGCCTGCGCAGTCGCCCACATTGTCGCCGACGTTATCTGCAATGGTCGCCGCGTTTCGTGGATCGTCTTCGGGGATATCATGCTCCACCTTGCCTACAAGATCCGCGCCGACATCTGCGGCCTTCGTGAAGATACCGCCACCGACCCGCATAAAGAGGGCGGCCAGGCTTCCTCCAAACCCAAAACCTATCAGGACCTTCATGGCGTCAGCCTGAAAGGCGAGAAACACGACCGCTGCGCCCAGCAAGCCAAGGCCGACCGTCATCATTCCTGCTACAGCGCCGCTTCGAAATGCGGCTTCAAGGGCTCCTTTGTACGACGTCAGCGCCTGATTGGCTGTGCGCTGATTTCCGGCCACCGCCATGCCCATACCGATGTAGCCGGCTGCATAGGAGAGGATGACACCGAGAAGGAAGGCAAACGAAACACCTAGCGATGTTGTTACCGTATAGCCGGGCTGAGAACGAAACAGGAAAAATAGCAAAACAGCAAGGCCTGCCACCAGGGGCGACATGGCGCGGACCTGCCTGCGGAGGTAAGCATATGCGCCGCTACGTATGGCGTCGCCAACCTTCTGCATTTCGACTGTGCCGGGCGAAAGCCTCAATACTTGTGCTCGCAGCGCAAAGCCGTAGACGAGGGCTGCGATGGATACAGCGATAACAGATGCCAGAACTGTATAGGCAGTTCCATCAAAAGGAGGGAGCCGAACCCCTTCGGCTCCGGCGTACACCGGCGACTGGGTCAGGACTGTGGCCGCAAGCAGCGCGGCGGTGCGTCTGGCTAGCGTTAAATACAATACCTACCTCCCAATTGCATATGATAAGCGTGTTGATGCTTACCGAACGCGGGTTTCGTTCATTATAAGGGAGCCGAGCCGCTGTGTCAACAGAGAGACGGGGAGTTGATAATCATGCCAGCAATCGTGGAACTTACTTTTGGGTTTCGTCAACTCATGCCTGTTCTCCCAATATTCATATTGGGAGAACAGGCAATGCATTATTTGAACGGCATTGGTCCTAAATTGGGATTGGCCGATATCAGACGTTGGTTTTCCGTAAGACTGCTTTGAATAGAACCGATTCCGTCATGGCGTATAACATTTCGAGCCATGAGTATGTGACACGGGCCAAGTGTCCCGAAGGCAGTTACATGAGGGTGATTGCGGAAAATCAATGGAGATTTAGATTTGCTATCGCGGCATGCATAGGCAGAGCAAATCTCTGCCTATGCATGCCCCAGAATCCTGTTTGTCTGTGCAGTGCTTCAGCGTCCGAAGCCTCCACGGAACAGGGAGATGATGAAGTAGATGATTGTCCAGAGCCAGGATCGTCTGCCGACGGTGTTTGCCGTATTATCGAGAATGCGGCCGGCTTCATGTACGACGCCCATAGGCCGGACGCCAATCTTGTTCTTGGAGCATTCCCGGCATCTCGCGCCTGCCGCGCCCTGAACCGTACATTTGATGCAAATGGGTTTTTCGCAGCGACCGCAACGCAGTCTCGTCACGACCTTAGTGTGCTTCGCGCAGTAGTAAGCACCCGACTCGCCCGGCACGGGCACAGCCAACCCTGGAATAACGACTTCTGCGCCGCACTTGCCGCAGTACTTATTTCCATCCGGGTTTTCGGTTTGACAGCGTTGACAGGTCATGGCAGGATCTCCGTTCCCGGCGCGCATATAAGGCGACCTGGGAAGTAATGCGCGAATTGGCGGCGCACAGCGCTCAATATCCATTATATCGGATGCAAGCTTGAAACGGTTATGTCCAGTTCGTTGACTTCGCAGGTCGGCCGGTGCTACAATTTTCGGTCCGCGGTATGCGTGTGGATTGTGCGGACGAAGGGGCAAGCAAGATGGCGAATACCGTAGTCGTTGGCGCCATGTGGGGCGATGAGTCGAAAGGTAAGCTCATCGACTATTTGGCGCACGACAAGGACGTGGTTGTACGTTGGGGTGGTGGCTCCAATGCCGGCCACACAGTAGTGGTTGGCGATCAGGAGTATAAACTGCACCTGGTTCCGGCCGGAATTCTGCATCCGGAGACGCTGTGCGTCGTCGCAGACGGCGTCGTTCTGGATCCGGCTTCATTTGTGGGAGAATTGGAAACTCTCCAGGCGCGGGGTATTTCCTGCGAGAACCTGAAGATCAGCGGCAACGCGCATGTGGTGCTTCCTTACCACCGTCTCCTGGACGAGTTGGAAGAGAAGCGCAAAGGCGCGAAAGCGCTCGGCACAACAGGGCGTGGCATCGGGCCTGCTTACCAGGACAAAGCGGCTCGAACCGGCATACGGATGCGCGACTTCGTGAATCCGCAGTTGTTTCCGGCAAAGCTGGCTGAGGCTCTCGAATACAAGAATCAGCTGCTGACGAAGATTTATGGCGCTGAGCCAATGGATGCGGCGACGATCCTGGATCAGCTGCTTCCGCATGCCGAGAAGCTTCGGCCATATGTGGACGATACCGCTCTGCGCGTGGCTTACGCTGCGCGGTCCGGCAAGGAAGTTCTCTTTGAGGGCGCTCAGGCCACGCTGCTTGATATCGACCTGGGCACATATCCCTATGTGACTTCATCGCACCCGTCAGCCGGCGGATCGTGCATCGGAACGGGACTTGGGCCGACTCAGATCGATCAGATTATCGCTGTCTCCAAATCCTATACGACACGCGTCGGAGCTGGCGCGTTTCCGACCGAGCAGGTCAACGCGCTTGGCGACTTGATTCGTGAACGTGGAGCAGAGTACGGCACTACGACAGGGCGACCTCGCCGGTGCGGCTGGCTGGATGGCGTGGCGCTGCGCTATTCTGCGCTCGTTAATGGCCTTACCGACCTGTATCTGGGTCACATGGATGTCCTGTGCGGCTTCGACGAAGTTAAGATCGCAACGGCCTATATGCTTGACGGCGAAAAGATCGTGGATTTCCCAAGCGACCAGGATCGTCTTTGCCGGTGCGAGCCTGTCTACATGACGCTGCCGGGCTGGAAAGAAGATGTCAGCGATATCCGCGAATATGCGGCGCTGCCGGAAAACGCTCAGCGATTTATTGAGGCGGTCGAACAGCTTATTGAAGTTCCCATCACGATGGTTTCCGTCGGCCGAAGACGAGACCAGACGATCTTCCGGGGACGATAATCCTCGGCTGTGGAACGGAAGAAAACGGAGTATAGGAAAGAATGCGGAAGAAGATTATTGCGGGCAACTGGAAGATGAACAAGACTGTCGGCGAGGCTCTGAGCCTTGTTGAGAGCCTCAAGGAGCTTGTGGGTGGCGCGGACGTTGATATCATCGTCTGCCCGCCTTATACGGCTCTCTATCCGGTCGCTCAGGCGCTGAAGGGCACGAATATTGCGGTTGCCGGTCAGGGCCTTTTCTGGAAGACGTCCGGCGCGTACACGTCGTACGTATCCGGTCCCATGCTTGCTGATGCTGGCGCTGCCTATGTAATCGTCGGTCACAGCGAAACTCGTGGACGCTTCGGGGTGCCTGAGCCAGAACTGACGCCCGAATTGCTGAAAGTTTTTGGCGACTCGGATGCGTCGGTCAACCTCAAGACGATTGCAGCGCTTGCAAACGGTTTGATCCCGATCGTCTGCATTGGCGAAACACTCGACGAGCGAAAGTCCGGCAATACCGACGAAGTCGTGCGGACTCAGGTTGTCGCAGCGCTTAAGAACATCTCGGCGGCAGACGTGGCCGAGCGTGTCGTCTTTGCATACGAGCCTGTTTGGGCGATCGGAACGGGAGAAGTCTGCGCGGCGGACGAAGCGGACCGCGTGTGCGGAGTTGTTCGATCGACTGTCTTCGAGACATACGATGCGGCCACTTCGGAAGCTGTTCGGATCCAGTATGGCGGCTCCATGAAGCCGGACAATGCGGCTGAACTTCTCAGTAAGCCGAATATTGACGGCGGTCTGATCGGCGGCGCAAGCCTGAAGGCTGCGGACTTTGCCGCGATCGTAAATGCCGCCGCATAAGCGGCATTTTGAGCGTGCGCCCCTGATTGTTTTGGCTTTCTGTATTGCGGGAACAAATCTCGTATAAAAATCTGTTTAGAGATATAGAAATCAAAGCAGGGGTGCACGCAAAATGAAAATCGAAATTAAGGCTGCTGCGGCCTCCGCCGTAGCTTTGGCAATGTTGGGAACGCCATCAACGGCACAGGATCTGGGCACGTCGGACAATATGACGATGCGTAACGGCTCACAGAGCCTATCGTTCGTTTACACTCCCGTATCGGATGTCGTGGCACAGTTCCACCGGACATTTGGCGGGAATATTATTATCAAACCCGGCGTTCGCGCCGAACGGGAAGTAAACTTTTCCGTAAACAACATCCATGAGCCTGGGGCGGCTGTAGAAACCGTGCAGGATCTGGCAAACGCTCTGGGCGCCGATTGGCAGAAGTCGTTTGTGATCAGCCAGGCAACCGGTGACGATACGGTACGAACACCGCTGATCGATGCTGATGCGCCGGTCGTTCTCAAATCCGTGAATATGTCTGCACGGGATGCTATCGAGCTCGTTGCGAGCGTCGACGGCGCAACAACGCAGTTTTATTCGCCGGTTGGTGGAACTGTTCACTTTTCAGGCACAAATTTGACAGCCCGGCAGGCTGCGCGGGAGATTGCCGCCCAGACGCACACAAACTGGAAGGCATTCTACGCTCTGGCTCCGCGGTTGGGGCGATCCGTGCCGATGGGCGCCAAGGTGATAGGGCGTACTGCAAGCGGACGGCCGATATTAGAATTGCCGACGACCACATTCCGGACGCCGCCGCCGGACCCGGTTGTTACCGCTCCTCCGCCTACTGAGGTTGCTACCAATGACGCAACCAATAATGTGATTGCGCCGCCGCAGCAAGCGATACCGGCTTATCCATATACCTATATGAATCCGTATGCGTTTAATCCATATGGATACCCTGTGTACGGAGCTTCAGGATACGGCTACGGTCCTGGAGGTTATGGATTCGATCCATACGGTTATGGAACCGGATTTGTCGGGAATGGACTTCAGGTGCTGCCCGCAGCGCCGGTTTATTCGCCGCCAATAGTTTTCGGAAACTAACCTTTCCTAGAATATAAAAGTTATGCTGCCGGCAGGGAATTTCCCGCCGGCAGTTTTTACGTGACTCTATCCTTTCGGAGGTTGCGCTCGTGACTGATCTTCTCGCCGTAAAGTTGATTCGCCATATCCCTGATTTTCCAAAGCCGGGAATTCTATTCCACGACATTACGCCGGTTCTGTCCGACCCTGCGGCATTTCAGGAGATCATAGATCGAAATGTCGAGTGGGCAGGGATGCGATCGCCGGATCTGATCGTGGGAATTGAGTCGCGAGGATTTATCTTTGGAACGCCGGTGTCCCTGGCGCTGCAAACCGGCTTTGTGCCTGTCCGCAAGGTCGGTAAATTGCCCTGGGATACCCTGCGAGAGGAGTATTCCCTGGAGTATGGGACAAACGTGGTGGAGGTCCATCGAGACGCAATTAAACCTGGACAGAGAGTTATGATCGTCGACGATCTTCTGGCGACAGGCGGCACTGCCGCAGCGGCAGCTCGCCTGGTTGAGAAGCTGGGCGGTAAGGTTGTAGGCTTGATCTTCTTGATTGAGCTTGCCGGTTTGGGTGGAGCCGAGGCGCTTGAAGGATATGAGCGACAGAGCCTGATTGTTTATTGATGACCATGCTGAATCCTCTCCCCCCGTCGCTGTCGCGACTTACCCCTCTCCCACAGGGAAAGGGGTGTCCAAAGGTTATTTGCCAGACGACTCTATAGTGAACTGAACTTATGATCCTAGGCTACGCGGATGTTAAGAGTCGTCTGGGCCTCGATTATTGGTACACTCCTTCCCGAGCCTTGTCGGGGAGGGGTAAGCGCTCTAAGGCGCGGGGGGAGAGGCTTGCCCAGGATTGTTTATTGAGTCCTGCCAAACAATAATTGGCCCGTGCGCTTCATTGATGCGCACGGGCCAATTGGTTTGTTATTCGCCGCTTCTTACTTGAGCGCGGCGATTCTCAGAAGGTATCGGTGTACCAGCTCCGATGCCTTATCGACGCTTGAGGCCTCTGCAATGACGCGGAACAGGGGCTCGGAGGCATCGGGCAGAACGAGCGTCCAGGAGTTGTCGTCACGATGGACCTTAATGCCGTCGACAAGCTCTGTGCGAGCTCCATTGGCCTCTTCCATCAAGACACGCATAACGCGTCCCTTGACTTCCCATGGGCAGCTGACGCTTTCCTGGGCCATATAGTATTCCGGCACTGCCTGCCGCGCCTCGGTAAGGGTTGTGTTCTGCAGCGCCAGGAGCTCCAGCAGCTTGGCGAAGGTAAACAGGCCGTCGAACGCCGGGTGGAATTCCGGGAAGATAAACCCTCCCTCGGTATCTCCCGCAAGAGCGATCCCTTCTTTACCTTCAGCGGCAGTCGCCATTAGAGAGCGTACATCGGTCTTTGTTCGGATTACGCCGCCGCCATGTTCCTGCAGTATCCTCTCTATCGCCGATGGGGCAGTCACGGGCACTGCGACCTGTGTGCCGGGCTTACCACGGGCTACGAGCAGGGCAAGCGTAGAGAGAAGGTCAGTTCCGCTGAGGACCTTGCCTTCGTTGTCCACGACGATCATTCGCTCGCCGTCCGAGAAGAGCAGAACGCCGAAATCGGCCTTGAGCGTGCTGACGGTATGCGCCAGGTTCTTGGCCAGCGCATCGCGCTCCGCAGGTTTCTTAGGAGCCTTTTTCGCATCGCTGTAGGCGTTGAGGGCGATCGTGTCGATGCCAAGCTGGCCGAGCATCTGCGGGAAAACACCGGATAGGCGGCCGTACGCGTAATCGACGACGACACGGAACTTGCAGCTGCGAACAGCCTCCATGTTCAGCATACGGAAGAAATCATGGCTGTACCGCTCAATGGCGCGCGGCACATAGTTGATTTCGCCGACCTCATCGGGATCCGTTCGGCCAAAGTCTTCGCGGTAGAAGATCGTTTCGATTTTGCGCTGCGCATTGGTCGAGAGATAGATGCCGTTCTTGTCGAAGAACTCGATCTGCGCCAGGCTTGGCTGATCCGGCGCCAGCCGGATGTGCACACCGCCTGAAGCGTTGCTTGCGCGAATCGAGTGGCGCGACACCGGAAGCGGCATGCCTTCGTTGTCGAGGATGTTGACACCGACTGATGCCAGGCCTGCGATTAGCGCTCGCTTGAGCATACGGCATACGGGAGAGGTGTCGCGGCTGGTAATGACCGTCGATCCCTTCTTCAAGAAAGCGCCGTACGACGAACCGAGCTTCGTGGCGAAGTCGGGAGTCATCTCGACATTCGCGATACCGGAAACGCCAAGGTTCCGGAAGAGGGATCCCTGCCACTTGCTGCCCCAAATAAGGCTCATCGTGACGACGGACCCGGCTTCGATGACTTTGTCGGGCCAGAGCTTGACAAGCGGCCGGATCGTGCTGCCCGGATCGATATGGCATCTGTCGCCGACAACCGCGCCTTCCTGGATGGAGCAATCTTCCTTGATCGTGTTTCGGAAGCAGACCGTGCAGCCGGTAAGCTGGGTCAGCGCTCCCACGTAGTTGCTGTCCCATACGATTGCTCGCTGCAGGAGCGCGCCTTCTTCGATCAGGCAGTTGTCGCCGATGACGGTCTCAGGCCCGATGTGGGCTCCCGCTTTGATGCGGCAGTTTTTCCCGATGAGCAGGGGGCCGACAAGTTGTGCCGAAGGATCGATTTCCGTGCCTTCTCCCACCCAGATATCTCCGCCTTCGCGGCGGCCTTCGATGGGCAGACTGGTCTTGCCCTGGAGCATCTCGTACTGAGCCTGCCGGTACTGCTGAAGCGAACCTACGTCGGTCCAGTACTCCTGCATAATGTAGCCGAACATCGGCTGCTCTTCGCGGAGCAACTGAGGAAAGATATCTTGCGACCAGTCGTAGGATTTTTCCGGTTCCATATATTGAAATATGGAAGGCTCTAGAATGTACATACCGGTGTTGACGGTATCCGAGAACACCTCGCCCCATGATGGCTTCTCAAGGAAGCGGCGGATACGCCCTTCATCATCGCAGATGACTACGCCGAATTCAAGAGGGTTATCCACGTGCTGGAGCACAAGGGTGGCTACGGAGTTCTTTTCCCGATGGTACTTGAGCGCCAGCTCGACATCGATGTCGGTCAACGCATCGCCCGAGACGATGATGAACGTGTCGTCTTTGAGATACTCTTCCGCTTTCTTGACACTGCCTGCCGTGCCGAGAGGTGTATCCTCGACCGTGTAGATCAGGTTAACGCCGAGTTCGGAACCATCGCCAAAATAACCCTCTATCTCATCAGCCAGATAGTAAAGGGTTACGACGATATCCGTTATACCGTAGCGTTTGAGCAGCTCGATGGTGTGCTGCATGCACGGCTTGTTCAAAATCGGCACGAGGGGCTTGGGACGATTCGAAGTAAGCGGCCTTAACCGTGTTCCTTCTCCTCCAGCCATTACGACGGCTTTCATTGCTGTATTCTCCTACGTCAAGAAGCGAGACTTAAAATGGGGGCGCCTGCTCGGGTTACCGTGCCGCGTCGCACGGTCTACTTATACCCCGTTCCGATAGGTCCGCAGGCGACCAGACTAACTTAATTTCCCAATAGGTCAGGATTGTGAAGCGCAACCGCCATTTCGGCACGGCGCATTCAATTTCGACAGATGCCCAGTTCAATATGAGGCGGAGGCTCGGGCGGTGTTTCAGTCCGGGAAGGCCATAGGCAGATTCCTGAACCTGTACCGTTTTTAGCCATGGACGACAACTTCGTGACGCTTCGCCAGCGGCACAGAACTCGGAGAACAATAAAGTGCGGAGCATGGTGACTGCCGTCCTTGCGAGCACGGCTTTCGGGGGCAGATTTCCTGCAAGCGCGGAGAATGAAAATAAAGTATCTGCTGGCGAGGGAACCCTCGCAACCATCGTCATTTCTGACTACCTTAAATCGGAAATCTTCAAGGGCAGGATAGCATTTTTTGACTTCGATGTCAATCTTGGAGAAGATACAGTTGACATGCGACTTACAGAATTGTATAATATGATCAAGAACTTTGTTTCTTAAAGTTAAGTGAGGTTCCCGCCGATGTCCGCTGTATCAGCCACTCTTGATGAAGCCCGAGAACACCTGCGTGTCATCCGCCAAACGATGGAACGCTCTACTCAGTATTCCACGCTCTCCGGATGGTCAGGGATTCTGATCGGCATCGTGGCTATTCTGGGTGTATTTGGGACACGCGCATTGCTGACGGCAGGCGCTGAGAAACGCCTGCCTGTTACTTCGGTGAACCTGGATACGATCGGACTGTGGTTCGCGGCGCTCGTAGGCGCGGTCGCCATTGAGTTCATCTGCAATAAGCGAAGGGCGCGCCGGGTCGGCAAGTATGTTATGTCGCGGCTTGGGGCTCACATCCTCGTGGCGGCGCTGCCCGCATTTCTCACGGCCGGCGTTTTGAGTTTGTTCTTCTACAGCCATGGCCTGCTGCCCTATGTATGGGGTATCTGGATGCTCTGCTACGGAATGGCCATTTGCGCGGTGGGGCTGTTCTCGGTGCGCGCGGTTTCGGTGCTCGGCGCTGCGTTTGTTGTCGCCGGCGCGGTCACGCTTCTTCTCCCGCTATCTTTAAGCCTAACGATGATGGCCATTAGTTTTGGGGGATTCCATATCGTTTATGGGATTGCGATGGCAAGGAAGCACGGATGGTAGTAGCCCTTTCAGAGTTAGGCTTGTTCGAATCCGTCGATTCCCTGGACGAGGTCATCCATCAAAAGGTGCGTTTGGGGATTATGTCGGCGCTTATGGCGCGGCCGGAAGCCGATTTCCGGTTCCTTAAGGAGACGTTGAGCGTCACGGATGGGAACCTGTCTATCCATCTATCCAAACTTGAGGAAGCGGGCTATATTACTGTTAAGAAAGAATTTGTCCGCAAGAAGCCACACACCACTTATGCGCCGACAGAGACGGGACGGGCGGCTTTTCTAAGGTATCTCGCAGCGTTGGAACGGATCGTTCATGCCGCCGGTCTCAATGTCTCGACGGGCGGTGAGTGATGAATACTCCGGAAGGTTTCCGGCCCGTGGCCAATGTCATATGGAACCTTTTTCTTGCGTTCCTGCCGGTGATCCTCGCCAACATCACTCTGTGGGTCTCAAGATTAAAGATCGGAAGGCTCAGCCGCCGATTTCTGATTGCTGTTTGCCTGATTATATGGGCTGTTCTGCTTCCAAATACATGCTATCTCTTTACCGAGTGGCGGCATTATCTGGATGCGGTAACCGAAACTCAGATGTACGACCGAGCACTGGTAAGCCATTCGGCAATGGCTCACCTTCTGGGGCTTACTCTGTTCTATGCATGTTACAGCGGCGCAGGCCTGCTGGCTTTCTTCCTGGCCATATGGCCGCTCGATAAGAGGCTTCGCGTCCGGCATCCAACCTCCGCATTCATTGCCCGGTTTATCGGCTTTCCACTGTGTTCGCTCGGTGTCTACCTGGGGCTGATCCATCGATTCAATTCATGGGACCTCATTCACAAGCACTTGATGCACACAATTATCGAAATTTCTGCTCAGGCGCTTTCCAGTCGATTCAGCAGCGCGATCATACTGGCGTTTGCCGTTTTTCTCGGCGTTCTTTACTGGGGTTTTGACATCTGGATGGATGGATTTCGCTTTCGCGAGGCGTCCAGACGGGGTAATTCAAGAAAGTCATAACTATGCGTACTCTCGACCGCGACCAATATCTTAACGCAATTTCGATGCTTCCTGTTGAAGAGTTGCTCTGCCTGCGAGACCGGACGGCTGCGAAATATCCGCAGCTTAAAGAATTAATTGACTCTACGCTTGAAGGCAGAGCGCAGAGCAATCCTCAAATAGCTTGCGAGCATTTCGCGATCGCCACTCATATTCATGCCGAAGTGTGAAATTATGGGAACAATCAAGCGTCGGCAGCGTCAATAATCATATAGGATTCTGATCGAATTGTCGTTCGCGTTTTTATGGTAGGGAGCAATAAAATGGCAAGGTATCGTTTGTTGGGGAGTAAGTCCGCCCGAATAGCCGTGGGGGCGGTTGCTCTGGCTATCGCAGGAGCCCATCAGGCATCGGCCCAGATATTGTCTGCTGGCCCAGCGCGTCCAAGCCAGAACCAGGGCGACAACCAGAATCGCAACGGTCAGAACATTTGGCGCTCAGGAGGCGCAACGCCGGTCTCGCGGCCGTCGCCGCCTGCAGCATCGCCTTTGCCGGTAGGCAGCATCTTGCCTCCGATCAATTGGTCAAACCCTCAGCGGATGGGACCTGGGCTTCCGGGGATCGTGCCCCTCAGCCCGTCTCAGATGCCTCAGTCTGTTTACCAGAACTCGGGTAATTCGTGGCGTGGCGGTTATGGCAATGGATTGGCTTGGCCTGACAATCGACGGATCGTTGGAACATTCGGCGGGGGAGCTTATGGCGGCGGAACGGCAGATTTCGATCGATTCGGCCAGCCTCTCTTTACATCGAACTCAGGACGGAACTCAAACGGTTATGGCAATCTCCAGGCGGCAAGACCAGGACTACCCTCGAGATCCGTGCGGCCGGCAAATCCGAATCAACCGGGCGTAACGGATGTGCTTCATGCCACGAACCCTCCGGTATCGGCTCCCTCTCAACCGAATCGGGGCGAGCATCGCCGCCGGCGCGGTAATGGGGGATACGGCAACGGATATGGCTACAGCGGCGGTGGCATAACCGTTTATACCGATGGGCCGACCCTTCTTGGCGGATACTACTACGGGAATTACTGCGCATCGCAGTACGGGAACAACTGCTACCCGTCGGCGTTCAGTTACTATTCCGGCTTTCCGGGATATATCTACAACCCATCAGTAATCGTGTTGTCGCAGCCCTATGCGCCCGACTATACAACGCCGTATATGCCGTTCTATGCGCCGACGTACCAGGTGTCGTACAATGAGAACAATTACTATGTGAGCAACGACGATGCCGTAGACTCTATTCAGGAAGGCGGCGACTCGGCAAAGCGCGCAATCAAAGACGCATTTCCATCCACCTCGTATCAAGCGGCTTTCGCAGATATCGAGCGCGCCTGGAACGAGGGCAATATCGAGCTCATTCGAAAGCATCTCCGTGATTCCGATACTAAGGTGGCTGTCTCGTTGAAGAGTAAGTACCGGTATTCGATCGCCTCGTCAGACCTTGAGCAGATCACAAAGGATGCATTTGACAGGCTGTCCACCGACACGTTTAAGTTTTCACGGCTGCGGAAGGCTAAAAACGGAGACGTGACGGCGTTTGCGAAGCATACCTATCATGGTCAAGACGATGCATCATCTCAGACAGCTTCTGCAGATGGCACGGTTCCATTCGACACTTCTGCGCCGCCGGATGCAAAGAGCGATTCTTCCGAGGATTCGGCCAAGACGGTTTATGTATCTTATACCTTGCGAAAGCGTGACGATATGTGGTACATCATTGGCGTTGACTCTTCGACGTCGCCCTTGACCAGCGATCAGAATGAGGCCGAATCGTAAGATTGGCCGTGTGAAAATTCCCGCCGTAGCAAAGAAGCGCCGACGATAAAAGTCTTCGGCGCTTCTTCACGTTTTTCGGGAACTTTTCATCTGGTGCAGGGCGTCTGTTTAGGGTCGACCGTTCTTTAGGAGGACTGCCAGCTTGTACTATAGACCTTCCGGGAGGAGACCCCGCCGCCTGCCGTCTTCACGCTTGCGTGTTACGGCTGCATTTAGCGTGGTTGCGCTCGGCCTCACGGTTCCAGGATTACATAGTGAGATAACTTCACGGGCCTTTGCCGCCGACCTGCAGCCAGATAATGCAGCGGGAATGCCTGCCACGCCCGCGCCAGATGCGCCGGCTGCCGCTCCGAAAATTGCCGTTCCCGATACAAATGTTGCTCAGCCGCCGGCTGTTGCACCGCCGGCAGCCGTGCCGGATGCCGCCTCCAATCCCCCGGATTTGCCGGTCGCCTGGGGCGCCAGCGGCGCGAAAAACCTTCTGTATCGAACTGTTGCCACACCAATGGGAGATAACAATGCCGTGAGGCTGTGGCTGCGCGGCGACGGTTCCGGCGCGGTTGTTCGCGTGCGGGTATTTACTATCGGCGACAAGGATGATGATGTCGATCAGGCCATGCTCAGGCCAATGTGGATATCCCGTGCGATCAAGGTAAGTTTTTCGGGGTGGCGCGAGGTTCTACTGCCGAAGTCGAAGTTCAACTTGCGACGGCGCAATGCAGCTCCTGACGGCATCGACCCGGCACTGCCGGCGGATGTGCAGCCGCTATCATCGAAATGGACCTCTGCCTCTCCCAGCTGGGCCGACATCAATGCGATCGCTATTGAAACGAACGTCAACACCACAGCATCGCTGGTTGTCGACGACGTTGCCTGGACAACCGTTTCTCCGGAAGGCCAATCGGTCAGCGGCGTCACCGTTGCCGACATGGAAACCGGCGACATCGCTTCTTGGAAGTCGGTGGGACCGGATGAACAGCAGAAGACATTGGTCTATGGAGTAAGCACCAAGGCGGGATATGCGCATGGGGGGCGCATCGGTCTGAAGCTGGACGTTACCAGTCCTGGTGTAATCAGGCGTAAAGTGCTTCTCCCGGCAGCCAATAAGCTTATGAAGGCATCCGGGAAGACGTTCCTCATATTTGTGCCTGCGAGCCCATTTACGCCTGTGAGGCGAACGACGCTTCCTGACCAGGGTGGAGCATCATCGCAGGTGTCGGTGCAAATGTGCGCGGATCAAACGCAGCCTGCGAGTTTTTGCCTGTACTCGCAGCAATGGATGAGAAATATCACCGTTTCGGTGGCCGACGATCTGCGTGGTGGTGGACGGCGCATTCCCAAGAGCGTCGTGGATCTGCAGGTTGTTAAATACTGGAACCAGGATGGGTACGGCCCACTTCGTGACCCTGATCAGGCCGGCTTGATCGCAAAGTTCCTTGTCAAGGACGATCGCGTGAAGCTGACGGGACTTGCTCCGGACATTCGGCTTACCGGCGATGTCACGACGGATATGGCTCCCGATACGACTAAGCAGTTCTGGATTACCGTTCGCCTTCCCGCGGACACGAAGCCTGGACGCTATTCCGGGCGTATTCAGCTGACTACTCCGGACGGCCCGGTAGCTACGGTTCCGCTCGATGTAGAGGTGCTGCCGATCAAGCTGATGAGTCCGGCAAAGGAGTATGTGATCAATCTTCGGTCACGGATCGACGATGCCCCTGCAACTCTGCCGTCATCTGACGGGCAGAACCTGGTGACCGACTTCGTAAGTCGAGACATGCTTGACAAGCAGCTTGCGGATATCGCCGATCATGGCGTTCACAAAGTTACCCTGCGTGGTCCTGAGTCCACGCTATGGGATTTGCTTCCAGGATATAAGAGCGCCGGTTTCAAGCCGCCTTTTGTTTACACGGGACCGTCGGATCCTCTACAGGTGGAAACAGCCCGAACAGAGCATGGCGCTCCGGATTTCCTCTACTTCTCAGAGCCGGGTGACGATACAGCGGACAAACTTAAGGCGCTTACGAAGCATGGGCTCCAAACCACCGCTTACGTGGCGCATCAAGACGATCTGGCTGCGATGTCCGATAATCTCCCATATGTCATATACGATCGCGATTCTGAATATCCTCAGGAGCTGATCCGAACCCATGGCAAACGCACTTCTTCGAAGCACGACTGGTGGTACTGGCAGGCAGCGAGCGAGGATTGTGTGTCAAACCGGTTGACTGCGGGCTGGCTGCTGACTCGTTCGAAGTTGTACGGCGGCTTTATCGCGGATTATCAGGCATCTTTCGGCACGAATCCCTACGATGAGAAGTCTGTGGATGCTCCCGGTCAGCTCTCGTCGTTCCGGCCTCAGATGCTTACATATCCGGCCAAGGATGGAGTAATCGATACACTGCAGTGGGAAGCCATTCGCGAAGGAGTAAACGATACTCGCTACTTGACGACCTTCTATGCCGCGCTGCGAGAGTGCAAAGACAACAAAGTGGAGAAGGACCTTGTTGACGAAGCCGAGGCATACGCGACTGCATTTCTCGATAAGCCTCTCATCCTGTTGACTGATGGGGATTATCAAGAAGCAAGACGCAAAATCGCCATGTATGCAGTCAAGCTTCGAACTGCAGTAGACGCTTACTACAAGGCGCACCATATGTAGTAAAGAGAGGCATAAGGAATGCCCTGGCGATTAAAATCACGGGCTGGTAAGTTCACAAGTGCCCAGAGGGCGCCCGCCTGCGCCGACTGAAGATTAGGAGCCAAAGGCTCCCTCTGCAGTGTCCGAAGGGACACTTCGTGATTTTGCCAGCCCGTGATTTTAATCGCCAGGGTAGCAGACGATTTCCTTTACACACTCTTAAAGAAAACGCCCTGGCGGATATCCGCCAGGGCGTTTTTGTGGGGTAGGGACTTGCTCAATGCTGGCAACCTGAAGCCTGCGGCTACCGCCGCAGCACAGCGCCGCCGGCGGCTATGGCATCGATAGCAGTCCGGGCGCTTGCCTGAACCGCCGGATCCGTATCATGAGCGGCCGCGGTTGCGAGAGCGGCCTTGCCCTGAACGGCTTCGATGGGGCGCTTCATGGAGACATCACGCAGCAGCAGCATTTCGCCAAGAGTTATGGCTGCTTGATTGCGCAGCGCCGGATCGGGATCTTCGCTCACGACGTGAATAAGCAGGGGAATGCGGTCGGGATCCCGCTGTGTCAGCCATGCCCTTTGCGTGTCAAATCTCCCGGCTGTTTCAAGGCTCGACCGGCCGTTCTGGGCTGCCGTGTATGCGGCGATCAGCTTACGCTCGCGCGGCTCGTCGAAGGCGGCATACTTTACGAAATAGACGATTGGAATGAAGAACAGGGCCATCGCCGCGACGCCCGATACCCGCATGAAGCGGCGAAGCTCCGGCGACATTGTGGGCTTGGTTTCGGACGGCGATTTTGGTGAAGAAGGTTCTTGTGACAAGGGGATTGCAGCGCGGGCCGGATACCGGCCCGCGCGTATTCTTCTATGGGAGCTCTGTGCTGCCCATCAAGTAGCGGTCGCATTCGCGAGCTGCGCCACGGCCTTCGTTGAAGGCCCATACGACCAGGCTCTGACCACGGCGAACGTCGCCGCAAGCGAATACATTCTGCACGCTGGTGGCATACTTCTGATAAGCGGCCTTTACGTTAGAGCGCTCATCACGCTCCACGCCAAGCTGATCGATCAGGAGGTCTTCCGGGCCGCGGAAGCCGAGCGCCAGAACCACGAGCTGCGCCGGCGAACGCTTCTCCGTGCCTTCGACTTCGTCAAAGCGGAAGCGACCGGTTGTGGGATCGCGCTTGGCTTCCACCTGAACCGTCACGATTTCCTTGAGGTTGCCGTCCTCATCGCCGATCAATTCCTTGGCCGTTGTGCGATAGACACGGGGATCGCTGCCGAACACGGCAAGCGCCTCTTCCTGACCGTAGTCCATGCGGTACACCTTCGGCCACTGTGGCCAAGGGTTGTCCGGTGTTCGCTCCATGGGAGGCTTGGGAAGGATCTCAAGCTGCGCCAGGCTGCGACAGCCATGGCGGAGCGAGGTGCCGACGCAGTCGGTGCCGGTATCGCCGCCGCCGATAACGATCACATCCTTGCCCTCGGCGGATATAAAACCTTCCACCGGGGCATTTCCCACCACAGTCTGCGTATTGCGTCGCAGGAAGTCCATCGCCATGTGGACGCCCTTAAGCTGCCGGCCGGGGATCGGAAGGTCGTTCGGCTTTGTTGCGCCGGCCGCGACGATGACGGCGTCGTAGTCGCGAACGAGATCCGATGCCGGAATATCCTTGCCGATCTCGGTGCTCGTTACAAATGTAACGCCTTCCGCGATCATCTGGTCGACACGGCGCTGGACGATATTCTTGTCCAGCTTCATATTCGGGATACCGTACATCAAGAGGCCGCCGACGCGGTCGTCGCGCTCGAAAACGGTTACCAGATGGCCGGCCTTATTGAGCTGAGCGGCCGCGCTGAGGCCAGCCGGGCCGGAACCGATGATGGCGACCTTCTTGCCGGTACGCTGTGACGGCGGCTCGGGGGTGATCCATCCCTCATCCCATCCTCGGTCCGCGATTGCGCACTCGATGTTCTTGATGGTGACGGGCGGCTCATTGATGCCCAGGACGCAAGCGCCCTCACATGGAGCCGGGCAGACGCGTCCCGTGAACTCGGGGAAGTTGTTCGTCTTGTGGAGCCGTTCCAGCGCTTCGTGCCACAGCCCCCGGTAAACGAGGTCGTTCCACTCCGGAATCAGGTTATTGATGGGACATCCCGATGCCATGCCGTTAAGCACCTGACCGGTGTGGCAGAATGGAATTCCGCAGTCCATGCATCGCGCGCCCTGATCTCGAAGTTTCTTATCCTCCATATGAAGGTGAAACTCGTTCCAGTCGCGAATGCGCGCTTCAGCTTTCCGGTCAACCGGTAATTCGCGCAGATATTCTAAGAACCCCGTGGGTTTTCCCATCGATCTCCTCTAGATCCCTCGCCACATGGCGTCGTCTTGGTTCCGGCAGTATAAAAGGGCAATACGCCGGGCCGCCTTTAGGTAGTGGCGGGTGATAGTAGAAAAAGTAATGCAATAACACAGCGAAAGCGGCCATTCGTTAGGACCCACCCTTATTCCCTCCCAAAGGGAGGGCGCGTCCTGATAAGCAATGGCGCTCAGTTTCTTGGCGCATGGTCAAGAGAATAGAGCTAAAGGCCAATGCGAACGCGCCCTCCCTTCGGAAGGGGATGGGGTGGGTTCCTACCCGCCGCCGACGCGAGCCTTATCTTTCGAGTTCTCCTCGAACGCCGCCATAATGGCTTCTTCGTCCGTCAGTCCTGCTGCCTTGACGCGCTGCAGAGCTTCCAGGACACGCTTGTAGTCTCGCGGAATGACCTTCACGAATGTTCGCACGGCGTCATCCCAATTTTCGAGCGTCCGTATCGCTTTGGCGCTGCCAGTATACTCGGCATGCTGCCGGATCAGCTGGCGCACTTCCTCAGCTTCGGCAAGATCCTCGATTTTTTCGAGAAGCACCATCTGCTTGTTACAGCGCGTTGCGAAATCGCCTTCGTCGTCAAGGACATATGCGATGCCGCCGGACATGCCTGCAGCAAAATTGCGTCCTGCTTCACCGAGAATGACGACGCGGCCGCCGGTCATGTATTCGCAGCCATGGTCTCCCACGCCCTCAACAACGGTGGATACGCCGCTGTTCCGCACTCCGAAGCGCTCGCCGGCCATGCCGTTGATGTACACCTCGCCGGCCGTAGCGCCGTAAAGCGCGACATTGCCGATGATAATGTTCTCTTCCGGAGCAAAGCTCGCAGTTCGCGGCGCTTTGATGATGATCTTTCCACCGGAAAGGCCCTTGCCTACATAGTCGTTGGCATCGCCTTCCAGGGTGATCGTCACGCCGGGCGGCACAAATGCTCCAAGGCTCTGGCCGGCAGATCCTGTGAAGTTCAGCCGGATCGTATCTTCGGGAAGTCCCTCGACACCGTGGCGGCGAGTTACTTCGCTGCCCAGGATTGTACCCGCGACACGGTTGATGTTCTGAATGTTAAGGTCTACAGATACTGCCTCGCCACGCTCAAGGGCCGGTTCACAGGCGCTCAGCAGCACTTGCATGTCTATAGACTTGTCGATTCCATGATCCTGTGTCAACGTGCAATACGGAGTCGATCCCTCCGGCAGCTCCGGCTGGAAGAGCAGGCTGTCGAAATTCAAGCCCTTCGACTTCCAATGATCGAGCGCCGTGCGCATCTCGATGACGTCGGTTCGTCCAACCATCTCATTGATGGTGCGGAAGCCGAGTTCCGCCATAATCTCCCGCACTTCCTGAGCGATGAACTCCATGAAGTTTACCGCATGCGCGGGATCTCCCGTGAAGTTCTTGCGGAGACGCGGATCCTGTGTCGCAACGCCGACAGGGCAGGTATTCAGGTGACACACGCGCATCATGATACAGCCAAGCGATACAAGCGGCGCGGTGGCGAAGCCGAACTCTTCCGCGCCGAGCAGCGCAGCGATGACGACATCGCGGCCCGTCTTAAGCTGACCGTCCGTTTCAACACGGACGCGGCTGCGGAGGTTGTTGAGCACCAATGTCTGGTGTGTCTCAGCCAGGCCGAGCTCCCAGGGCAGACCGGCATGCTTAATACTCGTCTGCGGCGAGGAACCCGTTCCGCCGTCATATCCGCTTACGAGAATGACATCGGCCTTTGCCTTTGCGACTCCCGCGGCAATCGTGCCGACGCCCACTTCTGCAACCAGCTTGACGCTGATGGCGGCATGAATGTTGCCATTCTTCAGGTCGTGGATCAGCTCGGCAAGATCTTCGATCGAGTAGATGTCATGATGTGGCGGCGGCGAGATCAGTCCGACGCCCGGTGTTGAGTGCCGAACCTTGGCGATCCAGGGATAAACCTTCTCGCCTGGAAGCTGTCCGCCTTCGCCGGGCTTTGCGCCCTGCGCCATCTTGATCTGAAGTTCTTTCGCATTGACAAGGTAGAGGCTCGTGACGCCGAAACGTCCCGAAGCAACCTGCTTGATGGCGCTGTTCTTGGAGTCGCCGTTGGCTTCAAGCACATACCGCTCGGGCGCTTCTCCGCCTTCACCGGTATTGCTCTTGCCGCCGATGCGGTTCATAGCGACCGCAAGGGCTTCATGCGCTTCCTGGCTGATTGAGCCGTAGGACATCGCTCCCGTCTTGAACCGCTTGACGATCTCAGAGACCGGCTCCACTTCCTCAATCGGTATGGCCTGGCGTCCGCCCTTGAATTGCATCAGTCCACGCAGGGTGCTCTGGTTCTCAAGCTGGTCATTGACGAGCGTCGAATATTCCTTGAACACGCCATAATCGGCGGTTCGCACAGCGCGCTGGAGTTTGTGCACCGTCTGCGGGCTGAAGAGGTGGACTTCGCCGTCGGCGCGCCACTGATACTGGCCACCGGCATCGAGCGCCTGGCTCTCCACATGTCGCTCGGCATACGCTTCACGATGACGGATCAGGGTTTCCTCGGCAATGACATCGAGACCGATACCGCCGACGCGTGATGCTGTCCGCGTGAAGTACTTGTCGATTATGTCGGCCTCAAGTCCAACGGCTTCGAAGATCTGAGCGCCGCAGTAGCTGATTACCGTAGAAATGCCCATCTTGGACAGAACCTTGATAACACCCTTGACGGCCGCCTTCACGAAGTTCTTGCACGCGGTCTTGTGGTCCAGGTCAGGAAGCAGTCCCTGACGGATCATGTCGTCGAGTGTCTCAAACGCCATGTACGGGTTGATCGCGCCTACGCCGTAGCCGACCAGCAGCGAGAAGTGGTGCACTTCGCGCGCTTCGCCGGTTTCGATTACCAGGCCGGCCAGCGTTCGCGTGCCGTTTCGCGTTAAATGGTGGTGCAGCCCCGCAACCGCCAGGAGCGACGGGATCGGCGCATGATTAGGACCGACAGTCCGGTCCGACATGATGATGATGTTGACACCGTCCGCAATAGCCTGGTCGGCGTCTGCGAACAACTGCTCCATTGCCGCTGCAAGTCCCGCAGCGCCTTCCGTTGCCCGGAAGACAATGGGAAGCGTCCGGGAGCTAAAGCCCGGCTTCTCAATGTGGCGCAGTTTGGCGAGATCCTCGTTTGTAAGGATCGGCGAAGAAAGCTCGATCAGGCGGCAGCTCTCCGGGCCGGGATCCAGAAGGTCCCGCTCGGTACCGAGCCGCGTTGATGACGAGGTGATGATTTCCTCGCGGATGCAGTCGATCGGCGGGTTGGTCACCTGAGCGAATAGCTGCTTGAAGTAATTGAAGAGCAGCTGCGGCTTGTTGGACAGTACCGCTAGGGGCGTGTCCGAACCCATTGAGCCGATCGCTTCAACTCCCAACTTTGCCATGGGAGAAAGCAGAATGCGCTGATCCTCAAATGTATAACCGAAGGCGCGCTGGCGCTCGATGATCGTCTTGTGATCCGCCAGCGGAAGCTGTTCGGCCTCCCCGATGCTGTCAAGCGGGATCAGGTTGTCATTGAGCCACTGGCGGTACGGATTCTGCGTCGCGTACTTGTGCTTGATCTCGTCGTCCGAGATGATACGGCCTTCCACGGTGTCAACCAGGAACATGCGGCCTGGCTGCAGGCGTCCCTTGCGAAGCACGCGCTCCGGCGCAATGTCGAGAACGCCGACTTCGGACGCCATCACAACGAGGTCGTCCTTGGTGACATAGTAGCGCGAAGGTCGCAGACCGTTGCGGTCCAGAAGCGCGCCGATGCTCTTGCCGTCCGTGAACGCGATTGACGCCGGACCGTCCCATGGCTCCATCAGACAGCCGTGGTACTGGTAGAACGCCTTCTTGTCGTCGTTCATGCTCTCATGGCCGGACCAGGGTTCCGGAACCATCATCATGACGGCGTGGGGAAGGTCGCGGCCTCCGAGCACCAGGAACTCCAGGCAGTTGTCGAACATGGCCGAGTCGCTGCCGTCGGGATTGATTACCGGCAGGATCTTCGGGAGGTCGTCGCCGAACAGACTGTTCTTAAGGAGAGCCTGCCGTGCGCGCATCCAGTTGACATTTCCGCGCAGCGTGTTGATTTCGCCGTTATGCGCGACATACCGATAGGGGTGCGCTCTCTCCCAGCTCGGGAATGTGTTCGTGCTGAAGCGGGAGTGCACGAGCGCAAGCGCGCTCTCCATCCGGTCGTCGGCGAGTTCAGGGAAGAACTCTTCCGCCTGTCCGGTGGTAAGCATTCCCTTGTAAATGATCGTCTTGTACGAGAAGCTCAGGACGTAGAATTCCGTCGCATTCGACAGGTCAAACTTGCCGGCGCTCGATTCAGGGTAGCGAAGGGATTTCGTCGCAAGACAGCGGATAATGTAAAGCTTCCGCTCGAAGGCGGCGTCATCCGTAATCTGCGGATCTCGTCCGACAAAAACCTGACTGACAAACGGCTGGACGCTCTTTGCGGAATCGCCGAGGCCGGAGTTGACCGTGGGGACATCACGCCAGCCCAGCGGGGTCTGACCTTCGCCGACAATGATCTCGTCGATCGCGCGCTGATATTCGCGGCGGCGGTCGGCATCCTGCGGCATGAAGAGCATACCGACGCCGTATTGTGCCGGTTCCGGAAGCTCAAAGCCTTGCTCGGCGCAAACGGCCTTCAAAAACTTGTGTGGGATCTGGATCAGAATTCCTGCGCCGTCGCCCGTGTTGGCCTCGGCGCCGCAAGCGCCGCGATGTTCAAGGTTGGTAAGGATCGTCAATCCATGGCGAACGATATCATGGTTAGCGTTGCCTTTGATATTGACGACGAATCCAACTCCGCACGAGTCATGCTCGAACTGCGGGTCGTACAATCCTTGCTTGGGCGGTAGGCCATTGGGTTGCATGTTGCTGCCTTTCCTGAACCGGCTATCGCAGCCTTCGGTCTCCGGGGCTGGTCGGAACTTCAAACTATTGTCTCACTTCGTAATCGGCGTCGCTTCGCGGCCTTGCAGCCCGCGGCGGTCGCGTTTTCGTGCTTGGCGGTCGGTGTTCGGCGCTGCCTGCTCGGCGGCAATCCGGTCTATGAGTGCGGCCTTCGTCCGTGCCGTATATGGGTTGGTCATCCCTTGGGAAATCGGTCTTCGCGAAGTGCGGCGTTAGTCTGTGAACTTGCTCGGGCCTCTGTGGTCCGAGTGAAACACTCTAGCGATCGGCAATACGCGAGCGTTTATCCGAAGACGCTGCGTTGCGTTTAACCGACCAAGATTTATCTGTGCGTTTCAATCCGTTCATCATCGTGGGGTCAATAGTATAGCATATGTAAAACCGCTCAGTAAAGAGGTATTGCGCTTTTTGGTACGAACGGTGCAGAATAGGATGAAATGTGGCCATTTACGCAAACAAAACCGCGCTCTATGACCAATTATGGGCTGCCGGAGGTGCGATCTGCTCGCCTGCTGCTGCGTCCGTTGACCATGGGCGATGCTGCAATGGTGTTTTTTACCATTGATCGCAACCGTGACGAGTTCTCAAAATGGTTTACCTGGTCACGCTACGCAACGGCCGCTTCCGTTCATAATGGTTTGCGCTCGGCCGCAGGGCAGATGATGGACGGCACCGACTGGCATTACGCGATTTTCGAAAAACGGTCCGGCTCATTCGTGGGGAGAATCGGGATTGCGTATATCAACCAGAAAACCAGAACTGCCGAGCTTGGATACTGGCTCAGCCGTGAATACGCCGACAAGGGCTACATGACCGAAGCCGCCAGCGCGATGGTGCAGCTGGCGACCGCAACAGCGCCTGACGTTCGAATCAACGCATACGCCGATGTTGAGAACATGGGCAGCAAACGTGTATTGGAAAAGGTAGGCTTTCGCTGGGTTCGCACCGTGCCGGCAGCCGTGAATCACCCGGAGCGCGGCTGGCGCAGCCATGAACATTATCAGTATATATCACAAATAATTGATCGAGAAATGATTACTAACTCCGATTAATCTCACGCCGGCTCCCCTCCCGAAAGCCCCTCTCCTCCGGGGAGGGGTTGGGGAGGGGAGCCGGCGTGAATATTGCGCGAAAGGCTATAACCTCAATGAAGGGTCTCTATACACAGACCGCGGTTCTACTGACCAAAGGAAAGATCGACCTCGACGACGTCGCGGCGCGGCTTTCCGAATTTGGCGAGATCACGAAGACCGAAACTCAATCGGATTGGGCATTCGGCGCGACAACGCTTCGAGTGCCGCTGAATCCCGAAGAGAATAGCTATGTCCTCGTGGACTACGTCCCGAAAACCTGGCCCGATTCGATGGGAGATCCGAAGGACGATCCCATCGTCTTCGGCGCATGGTCCATGGGCGCATTCGGCCCGTTTGCCTATCCGGGCGGCCTTGAGCGCGCGCAGCAGCAGTGCTGGACCTGGGAAGACGGCGCTGAAGTCTCGGCCGGACACGATGGTTTTATCAGGCTGCGGTCTTCTTACAGCGTCGGAGTGGGAGACGATGACCCGGTTCTGCCGGAAGAATACGATGCCGTTTTCGAGCTGGCCAGCGTGACGGAGATGGCGGATAACATTATCGGCATGCCGAATATTCTCTGTTACTTCAATCCAAACGGCGAGACACTGTATTCTCCCGAAGAGTTTGCCGAAACCCTGGAGTACAACGAAGAGAACCAGATGCCCTCTCTGGACCTGTGGACCAATGTCCGTATCTACGACCTCAGTGAACATGCGGCCGGCTGGTCCCTTCAGGATACGGTGGGCCTGGCCCAGCTCGATATCCCCGATCAGGAAGCCGTCTTCATGAAGAAGCGCTACGATCCGGAAGAAGTCGCCCAGTTCTTGCGGAGCGTCAGCATGTATATATTGGAGAACGGCATGGTCATCGCCGACGGCGATACCATTGATGGGGTGGGCGGCATTCCGTGGCAGGGATTTCTTCATAACGAAGGATTGGCATCGCCGCCGCGCGAAACATTGCGCTGGTTTCCGGTCGATAAATCGATTCGACCCACAGCTCTGACAGAGAAAAAGACCGAATAAATTTTCGCGGATTTCCGCTGATTTTCAACTCAATTGACATACATTGTGAAAAAAGGTACGATCTTTCCGGAGGGTCCCTATGACAGAGACGATCACCCGAACTTTAACGTTGGGCCACAGTCCCGACTCTGATGATGCATTTATGTTCTACGCTTTGGCTGAGGGCAAGATCGACTCGGAGGGCCTTACCTTCGAGCATGTTTTGCGCGATATCCAGACGCTGAACGAGTGGGCCCGAGAGGGCAAGCTCGACACCACCGCGATTTCCCTGCACGCGTACGCGTATGTGCAGGACAAGTATGCGCTTCTCGCGCACGGCGCAAGCATGGGCGACGGCTACGGCCCCATGATTGTGACAAAGGGCGAGCGCACGATCGATTCGCTGGTCGGAAAGACCATCGCAATCCCCGGCCCGCTGACGTCCGCCTACCTGGCGTTCCAAATCTACATGGACGGCAAGCCGTTCGAAGCGAAGTTCATCCCATTCGACACCATCATCGAAGCCGTTCTGGCCGGTGAAGTCGAAGCCGGGCTGCTCATCCATGAGGGGCAGCTGACACATCCCGCTCAAGGACTGCATACCGTTGTGGATCTTGGAGTCTGGTGGAAAGATCGTACCGATACGCCGCTGCCGCTTGGGGTAAACGCCATCCGTCGCGACCTCGGCCACGATCTGTCCGAGAAGATGTCCCGCGTCATGCGCCGCTCGATCGAGTTCGCCCTGACACATCGCAAGGACGCCCTCGACCACGCCATGCAGTACGCCCGCGACCTTCCCACGGAACTTGCCGATCAGTTCGTCGGAATGTACGTCAACGAGCTAACGCTGGATCTTGGCGTTCGCGGCAAGAAGGGCGTCGAGCTGTTCCTCACGGAAGCCGCCGACCGCGGCCTGATCCCGCCCGTACAGCAGCCGGTTACGTTTGTGGACTAGAGAACCTCATGTCCTTACTAAGGAGAAGAGAACAGATCTTAAGATAGGGAGTCATGTATACGATGCTGACTCCCTTCTCAACTATGAGGGAGAGGGGACTGGGATTAAGGAATTCAAAACCCACTGGTGGGCTACAACGTCGATCCCAGCCCTGTATCGATCGCCTGTCCATAGTTGCCGATCGAGAACGGTTCGTAGGTCGGCAGCGCCCTCAGGTTCAGGTTGAACGTGATTTGCGGTCCCGTTGTCGCCCCCAGGAAGTTGTTCTGATAGATCACGCTGGCCTCCCAGTCGTGCCACATGCGCGTGAGCGCTAACCCCTGATACTCATACTGCTTCGTGTAGCCGTTATAGCTTGCGATGGCTCGTATTCTGTAGCCGGCGTCTTCCTGCCTGTCCGTAATGATCCGCCAATCCAACTGCCCGTTCAAGTTTGCGAACTTATGCTGCTGCGGCGCATAGCGTGTGCCCATATAGAGCGAGAAGCCGTCCGATCCTTTGATCTGGAAGTTGTTTGTGACGTCGAGCAGTTGACCGTGGTTTGGGTCGTATGACGACGACGATCGCAGCCCGAACGATTGCGAGGGGCGCCACAACGACTGAACGGCAAGGGTTTGCCATGGCGTCGGCGTACCGAATGTGGTCTGCTTGGCGGCATTGAAGTCGTAGCCCGTTGCCGCCGTGAGCTGGAACTTTTTAGATTCCTGAATTGAAAGGTTCAGAGAACCCAGATTCGAGTTGCCTGAGAAGTCGAACTGGAACGGCGTGTATCCATAAGGCCTCAGGTAGTTATAACCCAGGTTAAACGTGGACTTCTCGCCTAACTTGATCCGGTAAGTGCTCCGGCCGGCCAGCGTATATTGCGCGGTGTCGTCGCTGTAGAACCTCTGAATGAACGAGCCGCCGACATCAAGATCCGTCTTCTGCGAGACTTTGATCGTCGTCGTGCCCGTATCCACTCCGAAGTGAAGCCTCTTGAGGTTTGTGCTCGTCGACGGCTCAATGAAATCGCCCACGGAAAAATCCAGCCTGGATGTCTTCGGCAGGAAGCGCTTGAGCAGGGACAGTCGGTCCGGCGCGGTGGTTAGCCGAACCTCCGGCAGCCGCTCAAGGCCGCCGAAGAACTGGCTGCTCAGTGTATTCTTTATCTGCGTGTACTTGTTCGTGAGAAGCGAGAGGTCAAACGCCTTCTCATGCTGATCGTACTGCAGGCTGCTGTCCAGCTGCGAGGTTTCCGAGGACGAAGAGCCCTGTACGGACGATTTTGAATCCGTCAGGTTGAACTTTGTCTGTAAGGTTTCCTTTGTCGTGGGCCTGAATGTCTGGTTGAACGACGTCGTCATGTTCTGGCTGGTGCCGGTGCCGAAGTCGCTGATGCTCAAGTTCGCAATGATATTGTCGGTGAGGTTGCCCACATTGCGATCCAGTGTCAACTGCGTGTTATAGCTTTTGCTTCGTGAGCTGCTGATGTAGTACGAGTTCTGCTGCATCTGGCCATTGAAGCCGAAGTCGACTGTCCCGAACTTCTGCTTATGGTTCAGACTCGCATTCAGATTTTCCGCGCCGGTGCTTTTATCTTTCAAGTGGTAAAGAGAGACGAGGCCCGAACCGCGGGTGAGTTTATCGTCTTCTCCATAGTGCTGCTGAAAGCCCAGTCCGAGGCCCTTCTTTTGCATGGCGTCGACCTGCAAGATGCCGGGCAATGAGGAAGACAATAGATACGCGATTGCAAACTTGGCGTAGTATCCCTCGTCCACCGACTGGCCGATCACCGGCGCAAGAGCCTGCCTATTGACCCGCTGATCCAGGGGCACAAAGAAGTAGGGGATCGTGATGAGCGCGCGCTTACGTCGGTAGAGCGTGACATGCCGCCCGACAAGCCGCTTGCCCGGAATGACATACGCCTGGCGAGCGCGGAAGTAGTAATGCGGGCTTGGGAAGTCGCAGGTGGTGAAATTGCTTTCGCGCGCATCCACAAAGTCCGGCCGGCCGGTGATCTGTCCGCCATACACATAAACGGGTTGAAGGATCCCGACCTGCAGCGCCTCACGGCGAATCACAGCGCTGGCGTCCTCAACGGCGTACGTGTTCTTGTTCGTGTCGACGGTGATCTGGCCGTCTTTGCCGCCGTAGACATCCTCGGAGTTCGGTCCATGAAGCACGACGTTTCCACTAAAGCGCACCACTCCAACATCCGTGTCCACATCGGCGCGGTCGGCTATGATCTCATAGTCCTTATAACGCATGCGAACGTTCCCCCGCGCCACCCACTGGCCGGCCACGGTTTGAGAGAGGCTGTCCGCATTTTCAAGGACCACAGAATCGTCGGTTCCTGCAGTTGGGCTGCCGGAAAGTAGGGGCCCCGGCGTGACAACCGCCGTATCTGATTTTTCGCCGTTCGGTAGCTTTACCGAAGTATCTGGCGTCTCCTTGAGCGGCGGAGCCTCACCGCCGTCGGGAGCAAGAGGGGTAGGGATCGTAGGAGCGTCCGGTGACGCAGGCTCAGGCGCGACTGCAGGTATTTCCGGCTCGGCAGTCTTCGCGGCGTCCGGCGCTGCGGTCTGCCCTGCATCCGGCGAAGCCGCGCCGGGCGCGCCCGGGTTATTGTCGGCATAAGCGCGTGTCACAGGCGCAGCCATCACCATCACGAGAGCAAACGCCGCGCAGCACCGCGCGTCAATGCACGGGGCGGCTTTCCGGCGCAGAACCGAAATCGCGCACGCGGGAGCTGACGTGCGTTTGCGGCATTTATGAGGCTTTCGAGGAGATGTGATGGCGTTGTCCTGCATACGGGGGTAGCGCCGGCCGGGTTATTACTGAGCGTCCTGATCCTGGTACTTGTTCCACAGCGGCGACAGGCCAAAGGCCAGCGCCAGGGCGGCATAAGCCAGAAAAACGCCGTTCGAGCTGATCTTCTTTTCGATACCGGGCTTCAACCGCTCGGTAAGCAAATGATAATCGATCACATAAGCCGCAGCCGACCCGGCAATCGCCGTTGCCGGCGTGCTCTTCTGCTTGGTCAGATGCAGGGCTCCCTCATAGAGGAAGCTCCATGCGAACATGGCAGCGCTGTTCAAGCCAAGCCCCAGGATCGATTCCCGCTTCTGAAACCCGCTCGGCTGAGATATCTCTTCGCCGTCGACCACATGGCAGATCGCATTGACGGCATTCCAGGCGTCCCCGGTTTCATGCTTGCTCGACGCCATGATGGCAAGAACCGTACTGAGGGAGAGTGCTGCACCAGTTTTGATACCGGCGACTATAATGCGCTTCAACATAGGAACGATAGTTTACCACGAATGGCAAAGAATGGCCGTTTTCGCTTCTGGAGGCGCTTTCGAGGAGGCGTTGAGCTCATCCTTGACACTCCAGCACTATGGGTGATATATTCACTGAATAAGCAGTAAGCAGTCCTTCGTTAAGCAAGTAGGTATAAAGATATGTCAAAATACAAAGTTGTGATAGTCGAAGCTGGGAATCAAATTGATGAGTTCTATGATGTGCAGCGTGGTGAAAACGGAGCATACACTAATGCAATGCGTCACGTCAGAAGATTGAGAAGTATGGGGCTGGATATGAAAACAGCCGAACTTTGGGCAAACGGTCCGCGGTTCTACCGACGATGGGAATCTAGCGATGCTTCAGGTAATGAATGCGCAGTAGAGATCCTTGATCGTTAATTGCAGCCATTGAACTCATCTCGCTGAGACAAAAGTCTTGGCGAGATGAGCGGGTGAAGTAGAGAAGAATCCATCTCCAAGAGCATAAATCCTATGGACCCGTTCGACTTAAAGTCTCGATTGCGCGATCGAAAAGTTGTGCCAATAGTCGGTTCCGGCGTGTCGATTTCGACAGCAGGCGTCCCCTCATGGTCTAGCCTAATCACTAAAGCTATCGACTTCGGCCGCAGCCATCACGCCGAAAGTGATGATCTCGACATTGCCAAGTTAGCATTGGACAAACGGCGATACGCATTGGCGGCTGAGTCTGTTCAAATTTCCCTCACGAATGCTGGTGTATTTTCGCAGTTCTTGCGTTCGACATTCGACAACCTGCCAATCAAATCCAGAGCGCTTATTCAATCCATCGCAGCCCTGAACCCTCCATTTATTGCCACCACTAATTACGATCGTCTTCTTGAGACTGTCATCGGAAACGGAACTCCTACCGAAACGTGGCAGGATGCAGAATCGCTGCTGGATATGTTCCGCCATTTCGGCATTCTCCATCTGCATGGCGTTTACACGAAGCCTAAAACTGTTATCCTTGGCGCTGGCGATTACGCCCGACTCGGTGAGCAGGCCGCGTATGCGGCGTTCATGAGAGCCCTTTGGACTGGCTACACATTGTTGTTCGTTGGCTGCTCCCTTGATGGCGTGCAAGATCCCGATTTCAGTTCTCTGTTTCAGTGGGCAAAAGCAACGTTTGGCACTCCTGCTTTTCCCCATTACATGCTCCTGCCAAGTAGCGAATACACACCGGAACGAGCAAGAGAACTGCGGAAGTTGGGCGTCGAAGTTGTAGACATTGGCTTCGATATCACTCGCCTTGCCGATTGGATTGCCGAGAATCTTATCGATATCCAGGTCAAAACTGATTCTTTTGTATTGCATCTCAATACGTTGGTGTATGAAGGCGACATCAAACTGTCGCCTGATCCGGTATCGATGCAGCCCGCGGAGATTATTGCGCAAAAATCCAAAGGCGCCCGGATAGCAGCCCCTCCTCGTCGTCCTGCGGCTTCTGTGCAGTCTCTTTCAGTCTTCCTGTCTCACGGAAAAGAAGATAAACCAGCCGTGCTGAAACTCTATAATGATCTGGTGTTTGCCGGAGTCAAACCGTGGCTGGATGCTAAAGATCTAGTTGCTGGACAACACTGGCGGAAAACCACGATCAAGGCTGTTCGTGAATGCGATATCGTCATTGTGTGTTTGACACAATCTTCGATTTCACGTGACGGTTTCTTGCAAAAGGAGATTGCGGAAGCGCTGGATGTAGCAGATGAAAAGCCTGAGGGATCGATCTTTATTATTCCATTGCGTTTGGAGGAATGCGATGTTCCCGACCGGTTACGAGAATGGCATTGGGTCGATTATTTTACCTCTGGCGGTCACCAAAGTCTGCAGACTGCGTTGTCGGTACGGGCAAAAGAGTTAGGGCGGAAGCGGCTGCGGTTCGTTACCGTTTTGCCCTCGCCTGTGCCAGAGAACAATACTTCTAAGAGTCAGCCTGAGCTACCCGCAATGACGGAACCACAAGAGAATCAAACAGAGATTCAACAGCTTGCTAAGCGGATTCCAGATCCAACGCTTCCAATATCGTATTGGCTTAACTCAAGTGACAGACTTTCGGAACTCGGAGACTCTCGCCCAGGCGTTGGCTTGCGCTCCGATGGTTTACCAGATATCGTTTGGTGTGACGTGCTGTCAGGTCCTTTCATCTTTGGAGGCGATCGACAAGCGTACAATTCCGGCCAGTCAGAGACGATCGATCTCTACACTTTTCGCATCTCGAAGTACCCTGTGACATACAGTCAGTTCCAGTCGTTTATTGGTGATCCTGACGGCTACAGTAACTCTCGCTGGTGGGCGAGCTTGAATGAGAAAGGGCACGAACAGCAGCGTGGTGGACCTGGCGATCAAGCCTTCAAGTACAGCAATCATCCTCGTGAACGTGTTTCATGGTACGACGCAATGGCGTTTTGCGCGTGGCTGACTGCAAAGCTTGGCATGCCTGTAACGCTTCCGACGGAACATCAATGGGAAAAGGCTGCGCGTGGCCCTAACGGTCTGTACTATCCGTATGGGAACCTGTTTGATGCTTTGAAGTCGAACACCCTTGAGGCTGGTATCGGCCAGACTAGCACTGTAGGGATCTTTTCGGATGGTATGTCTCCGTATGATGTGGCCGATATGAGCGGGAATGTTTGGGAATGGACACTGACGAAGTATGAATCCTGTACTGATACGAACGTTAGTTCTGGTACTCGCTGTGTCCTACGTGGTGGCTCGTGGTTCAGCGGTCAGGACCTCGCGCGGGCAGCTTCTCGCAACCACTACCATCCCGATGTCCGTTTTAGCCGCGTCGGGTTTCGTTTGGCATCCCCTACAGATTTACTCTGAAAATCTGCCTCTGTTTCAAATAATCCGAATTTCTTACAATTATTCGCAGTAGAAATATGATTTATACGCTAAATCTAATGCCGAGCAGAGCAAGCATCCGATTTTTTTGTAATGACGATATAATTGATTCTGCCGAAAACCTGGTTTTTCGGTGAGGTCGCCGTGCCGTGCGTTGTGGCTCTTGGGGCAGCTCTCGGAGCCTCGCGCGGGCAGCTTCTCGCAACTACAACCATCCCGATAATCGTAACAACGACATCGGGTTTCGTTGGCATTCGCTCTATGCTTGCTTTAACCATCCTCCAAGCAATTTCTCAACCACCGCCACTATACGGCTCACATGCTCTCACTAATCACTGCTCAACAACCTCCTTCTGAAGCGGCGAAACATGGTAAACTTTACCCAACGGTTCGAGCGTAATCTTGACCTCTATCGAAACGGATCCATTACATTCGCGGAACTGGACGCCAGCGTTCAGGGCTGGATCAACCATGTGCGATATTCGGATACGTGGGGCCTTCGCGCATCGATCTTTGACCGCCATCCTATCCCAACGCAGACATCTCGTGGAGTTTGAATATCGTGTGGTTAAGCGACGACGACCGGGAGTTTGTTATCCGTACAATCCAGGCACAGCCAGGGTGGGGTGGCGGGCCAAATGAGCGTCATCAGATGCTTAGCCGATGGCTTCGCGGTGAGGAGTGGACGGCGGAACGGGTGGGGCAGCTAACGGGTTACATGGCATTAGCCGTCCCTGCTGGCGCAGCGGCTGAGGTCGTAGAAAGTCTGCTTGATGCCGAACTTGCGCCGCGAGTAAACGCACTCGCGATATTGCTCGGACGCCTGATGTGCAAGAGGTTCGCTGACGGTAAGCGTCTCGGTGAGATTGTAGAGAATCTCAATGCGTTGATGGATGAAGGCGATGACAAGCCGTCGTCCGATCCGATATCGAAACGGGTTGCTGGGGGTGGTTCGCAGGGGCCGGAAGGCATCACGACCGCAGATACATCTCGCCGATTGAGACGCAAGCGGCTGCGCCGCACTATGGCTGTTTCCTCATCTGTGCCGGAGGACAAGGCTCCTGAGATTCGTAGAGATGTTTCGACGGGGCTGGCGCAGCCACATATTCGGCCCGAGATCCAACAACTCGTCGATCGAATTACGGACGTGTCGGTTTCATTAAAGGATCGGATTGCAGCAGGAATTAAGCTTTCAGAACTCGGCGATCCTCGCCCTGGGGTTGGGCTACGTGCTGATGGTTTGCCGGATATCGTCTGGTGCGATATTCCCGCAGGTTCGTTTATATTTGGAGGCGATCCTACAGCATACAATGCCAGCCTAGCCGAGACGATTGATCTCCCTGCCTTTCGCGTCTCTAAGTACCCTGTGACGTATAGTCAGTTCCGATCATTCGTTCGTGATCCTGATGGCTACTGGAACTCCCGCTGGTGGACGGGCCTGCATGTGGATGGGCACGAATCGCGCAAAGGCCTGGGATATCAAGAAATCTCCCAATATAGCAATCATCCGTGTGAGCGCGTTTCTTGGTACGACTCGATGGCGTTTTGCGCGTGGTTGACCGCAAAGCTCGGATATTCTGTAATGCTTCCGACCGAACATCAATGGGAAAAGGCTGCGCGCGGATCGACGGGACTGTTCTATCCGTATGGAAACGAGTTTGATGCTTTGAAGTCGAACACGCGTGAAACCGGCATTGTCCGGACGAGCGCAGTGGGTATCTTTCTGGATGGCATTTCTTCCTATGGCGTAGCCGATCTGAGTGGGAATGTTTGGGAGTGGGCGCTGACAGAATACGAACCTTGTGTTAATACGAATGCTAATTCGGATTCTCGCCGTGTCCTGCGTGGTGGTTCGTGGAACTGCAGTCGGGTCGGCGTGCGGGCGGCTAGTCGCGGCAGCTACTTTCCTGATAGCCGTAACTACGGTGTTGGGTTTCGTTTGGCGTCCCTGCCAATTTGCTTTGAAACTCTGACCCCTCTTCCTGAAATTCTAATTTGTCTAACATCTGAATAATAGGTAAATAATTAGTTGCAAAGAGCCATCATCTAAAGAATTGATCATAGCTTTCGGCATCCTATATTGGCCACATTCCTTGCCACTATGGCGCAATCGCACCTTGAAAACTGAATTCTTGTATAACGAGCACACGTTACCTGAGGCGTTGGATCGCGTTTTTTGTAGCGGTTTAGCAGTCATTAAAACTGCTTGGCATCCTGAAAAATCCCTGCAGAGCCCCAATATCTACTCATTCCACCCATCGAATACCACTAATACTAAATTCGCTCGTCAGCAACCGCGAACGACCACATCCATAGATTGGGCTGCGGTTTCCTTGCAGGTATAATCCTCCGCAATGAACGAAGTGCGTGATCGGGCGTTGTCTAGTTTGCGTGGCGGCCTCAATGGTTCGTCATATGATGGCCGGGTGTTCCTTGTTGGTGGCTATGTTCGCGACCGGGTTATGGGGCTGGCGACTGCCGGGAACGATATCGACCTTGTCTTAGAGGGTGATGCCCTGGAGCTGGCTCGCTTTCTCTTTGACGCCGGCATTGCAGATCGGCCGCCTGTTGTTTATCCCCGGTTCGGCACGGCGATGGTGCAGGTTGGGGGACTTGATGTTGAGTTGGTGACGGCGCGCGTCGAGTCGTATGCGCAGGATAGCCGGAAGCCGGATCAGGTTAAGCCGGGGACGCTGGCGCAGGATGCCATGCGGCGTGATTTTACGATCAATACGCTGCTTGAAAACCTGCAGACGGGCGAGGTGATCGATCCGACCGGTTTTGGGAAGATCGACCTGGAGGCGGGCATTCTTCGGACACCTACCGCTCCGGGCGCGACCTTTGCCGATGATCCTTTGCGGATGCTGCGGGCTGTTCGGTTCGCAACACGCTTTGGTTTCCGGATCGACGACGAGACCTGGAACGGGATTCAGGCGAATGCGGCGCGGCTTTCGATTGTCTCTCGCGAGCGCGTGCGTGACGAGTTCAATAAGATCGTGCTTACAGCTCGCGCCGAACTTGGTTTGAATCTTCTAAGGAAAAGTGGACTTCTGGCAAACTTCTTGCCGGAACTACTTGAAATGGTCGGCGTGACGCAGAACGCCTTCCATGCGCTGCCGGTTTGGGAGCACACCCTCGAAGCTGTGCAGAACCTTCCCTCCGATGCGCCTCTCGCCGTTCGCCTTGCGACCCTGTTTCACGATATCGGCAAGCCGCGGACGAAGTCGACCGATCCCGATGACGGCGCTGTGCATTTTTACCGTCATGAAGACGTTGGGGCGGAGATGGTCTCGGCGATCATGACGCGCCTCAAATATTCCAACGATGAAATCGAGACTGTGCGATTGCTCGTGGCCGAGCATATGCGGATTGGCGAGTACAAGGCCGCATGGACCGATGCCGCCGTCCGCAGGCTGATCCGCGATCTGGGCGGCAACCTTGATGCCCTGTTCGATATTCACCGCGCCGATGTGTCCGCGCTGGCGCATGGGCATCAGGAGCCGGTGCGGTCGCGGGAACTTCGGGCGCGCATCGACAGTATTCAAGCGCAGCAGGATATCACCAAGCTTACTTCGCCCCTCGACGGCAACCAGATCATGCAGATCCTCGGACTGCCGCCGGGGCCGGTTGTGAAGGCAGCAAAAGAGATGCTGACTGCGGAAGTCGTCGAAGGACGTTTGATGCCGGACGACCGCGAAACGGCGGAGGCGCTGCTTCGTAATAAATTTGGAGAACACAACCACTCGTGATAGAGCATCTGATTAACTGGGTGACACACTTTATAGGCCAGCTCGGATATCCGGGCGTCCTGATTTTAATGGCGCTAGAAAGCGCCTGCATCCCCATCCCCAGCGAAGCGATCATGCCGTTCGCGGGCGCGCAGATTGTTTTAAACCCGGAACGTGGATTCAATATCCACGTTCTAGCTTTTATTGGCGCCATTGGGAACCTTCTTGGCTCCATTATCGCCTATTGGGTAGGAGCAATCGGCGGAAAGCCGTTCTTGGACAAGTATGGGAAGTATGTACTGATCCGGCGGTCCGATATTGTCAAGTCGGAGCGCTTCTTTGAGAAATATGGGGACATAACAGCCCTCATCAGCCGCCTCTTGCCGATCGTGCGAACATTTATTTCGCTGCCGGCGGGAATTGCGCGAATGAACTTCCCCCGGTTTTGCGTATACACATTTATAGGAGCCTTGCCATTCTGCTACCTGCTCACATGGGCAGGAGTTCAGCTTGGTAAAAACTGGACTCGGGTACACATCTGGCTACACAATGCGGACATCGTTATCGGAATCGGTTTGGTAATTCTGTTCGCAATCTGGCTCAAGCATCATCTTGGGCCTGACGTCGCCAACGAAGAATTTAACGGCATAGAGCCGGTTGCGGCCGAGAAAAAAGCATGATGTGGTCTGCGCCTTATCGTGCGGTCTGTTTGTTAAGCGCAGATTAAAATAGGGAACAGTAGAGATAGCAAACACCGTCCGCTGAGAGGCAAGGTGTGATATAATTTCTCTAACAGAAGGTTACTGTGCGGCCAGCGTGCCGCACAATCCAGGCATCTCTGAAGCCCTTGCTTCAAGATAGGTTCCACTGCACCTTCATAGTCTGAATCCGAGGTTTACGATTAGCAAACTCGCAGAAAACTAGTTGTCTGAAAGCGCGCGTTGGAACGCGCCCGAGCAACGATCACTCTCTCTTTACGACGGCATATTGCACAGCCTCGGTGGACACTCCCGGTGACCGCCGAGGCTGTGTCTTTTTTTCGGGGTGAAATATGCCCCGCGACTGATGGCCCCGAAAGGATAGTTTATGGAAACTTGGGACGTTCTCAAGGCCGTTGAGCAGCATCAGGCA